>Ga0209510_1000433_pt1 | contig 58619 bp, 38 predicted proteins | sample BiotimSIPDNA_FD_185749 | JGI IMG/M metagenome (GOLD analysis project Ga0209510, IMG submission 185749) | Anaerobic biogas reactor microbial communites from Washington, USA - Biogas_R1 time_0 SIP DNA (SPAdes) (version 2) | ecosystem: Engineered > Bioreactor > Anaerobic > Unclassified | place...
GAACTCGCTCGCTGGCGCTCGCTCGCCTCCGCCTCGCCCAAGGGGCTCGGCGTGAAGATCGGCGGGGTTCTTCGCGGCGTTCTGCCGCGCTCTTCCGCCCTGCGGGCTTCGGGTGGGGGCGCGCGCGGAGATGCGGTACGCGGCAGCTCGCCGCGAGCCCAACCCCGCCTCCGATCCGCGCTCGGGCTATCGCCCTCGCTTACGCGCGTCGTTCAAATCCGCCGAGGACGGCGGATTTCCAACGCCGCTTGTCCGTCCGCGCCTTTCCAGGCCATTTTTCGGGCTCATTTCGGCGCTTTGGGGGCTAAAAATGCCCCCCCCGCGCCTGCATTTCACCCAAAAAATGGCCTCAAAAGGCGCTGCAAGGCCGCCTGCAACTCGCCCCGAGCTTCCCGCTACGCGTGAAACTCGGGGCCACTTGCTTAACGGCGGCCTACCTGCCAGGCGCGTACTCTGGACCGCGCCCGGCACCGTCCCGACCGCGCGGGGCGCGTCGGGACTGGGGTCAGGCCTTCGGCCTTCCGCGGCATGGTCTCTCAATCCTCTAGGAATTTTTAACAGCCCCCGGAGTAGGACATCGCTCCACACGCACCGCCCCCGTTTCGCCTGAGAGCGCGTAGAACCCCCGACCTCGCGGCCAGAAAAAACGGCCGCGCCACTACGCCGCACCCGAGGCGGCTGCGGCTGAGGGCGCTGACCGCCTGCGGCGGTTGCCGTTTTCCCGGCCACTCGGTCGGGCGCGCTCAACGGCTCACATAGGGCGCCGCGTGCTCCGCTCAACAGCCCCGGAAAACAGCCCTAAAACCCCCGAAAACAGCCCTAAACCCTAGTTTTCCACACTGTGGAAACATTCTTTCCATTGTGTGGAAAAATCCCGAAAAGAATTTCCATAGTGTGGAAAAATCGGGCCTGGTATTTCACAGCGGGGAAAACCTGTGGTTTATGGTCATATATCGGGGTCAAGCCGTCGGCTTTCAACTGGTGTTTCTGGGCTCGACCTGCTACATTCGAGAATGTTCTGAGGATACAACACGACAATATTGATGGTGCGAGTGAGGTGCTGGCAACGGTTTCGACATATGTGACGCGAGATTATCTTTCCATCGGGCACAAATCTGTCAAAGACCACATATGCAGGCTAATATTGTAAACCAAAAGGTGGCGTAATGGCCTTCGCATGAGCACTGAAATCACATTGCCACAGGCAACTGTCGGCATTGTAACAGCGCTTCCAAAGGAACATGCGGCTGTCTGCGCCGTGTTTCAGACCAAAGTCCGCGCAGCAGGAGTATCTGGCACTGTTTATGATCTATGTACGGTGCCTTGCGTTGGCGGCCAGATTATTGTTGCGATAACACAGTTTCTGGGAATGGGCAACAATCTAGCGGCGGCGCAAACGTCTCGCATGCTCAGTGATTGTGAGAGTATTCGGCATGTCATCATGGTCGGGATTGCTGGCGCTATCCCGTGCCCTGAGGATGCGAACAAGCATGTACGACTTGGCGATATTGTTGTGTCTAGTTCACATGGCGTTTTCCAGTTTGATTTTGGCAAGCATGTACAAGGTAAGCCGTTTGAGTATCTCTCTGTTCCGACAAAGCCATCGGCACGACTTATAAGCGCCATCAACCGACTAATGTCATTGGAAGAAATGGGGCAACAACCGTGGCTATCGCATATTGCCCAGGCGTGCCGCCAGTTTCCGGAGTGGCACAGGCCTAATCCGGATACCGATATCCTGGATGACGGCACAGGGACAATTCCTCATCCCGTTGACACCAATCGAAAGCAGGAAGGTGTTCCTCGATTGTTCGTCGGCGCAATCGCTAGCAGTAATGCGGTGCTTAAGGATGCTGAAAAGCGCAATGCAATTGTGGCGGCTGCTCTTGGTGCCGGTCGTGTTCTCTGTTGTGTTGAGATGGAAGGTTCGGGCGTCCAAGACGCCACGTGGGTTCACGACGGAGTTGGCTATCTGATAGTTCGCGGAACATGCGATTACTGTAACGAAAAGAAAAACAAGCAGTGGCAGCATTATGCCGCCCTCATTGCCGCCGCCTTTGCGCGGTCCCTTGTCGAGGTGCTTCCATCGCCACCGCCATCAAGTTCGGCTCCGACCACACTACCAGTATTGAGTTCGCCACAAGCAAACTCTTTCGGAATTGTCGAAAGTAACGCACATATTACAATTTACAACATCAACGGCGGACAGATAAATCTGCAACTCGGTTCACAATTTGTGCCATTGGCAGATGCTGTGCCGAGAATGTTCGGCCCTAGAGATAATCTACGCAAGAAGTGTCAGACCATTGTGGCCAACAAGGCAAGGGATATTGGATTGCATATCCTCTTGTGGTTACGGACTGTTTTCCAGCATCAAAAACAGGTTCCCGACGACTGGAGACTAATGGTGTGGAAATGTGCTTCGGATATCCGAGATGCCTTGTCGCAATGGGATTTCGAAAAGGCCGGCGATTTCGTTTCAGCACTTGACTTGCTTCTTGTCGAATACGAGGGCGTGCTGCGGGACGGAAGCATGCTTGACGCGGTCGTGTCTGCGGCCCGAGCGCACATCAACATGGTCGAAGTTCATGGCATTGCTGTAGGCAAGCACTTTAAGCGGGCTAAGACTCTAGTCACCCAGATTGAAACTGGCACTTGGGGCAGCGCGCAAGACCGCTGGGACGAGATAATTGCTCTCAAGGCGTCCCTTGTAAGCGTAGAGCACGGTCCCGATGCGGGGTTAGCTCTGCTCGATGGCCGCACAGATTCATATGCAATTCGAACGCGTACGGCCCTGCTTTTAAACCAGCAGAAGACCGTTGAGGCCATGCGCATTGTTGAGGGGATGGAGCCGCACGAACGTTGGTGCGATGTGGCGGTGAGGGCTTATGCCCTGAATGATCATATAGAAAAGGCGCAGACGATAGTACAATGGGCGGCGAGCTTGTCAGACCGCCGCCGGTATTCCCAATGCGTTGTGAGACTTGCTCAGGCGCTAATGGTACGCGCATTGGCCGGGCATGATAAGTCTGTCAACATCTTGCCGCGCGATATTACCCAAGCGGAACATGACAAGCTCGAAGCCCTAAACGAAACACTTCACCCTGTTCTTCAACCCATTCTGGCCGCCGGCAAGCCGAGTTCCAGTCTCGACATTGTGGCTTTACAAATTGCCTTTCAGGCTAACCATTTGCTACAGCGGCGGACCGCAGTGGCCGAGAATCTTCGGATGATGCTCCAATGGACACCTGTGCCGATTGAAGCGGCGCGCGGCGTTTTAGGCGGTTACATTGCAGCTCCTCCTAACCTTCCGGACCGGCTCAGCAAGGACCATCCCGGCGATCTAGACGCTGGTATTCTGGCTGCAGTCATCCAGTCGGTGTCTTTTGGCCTGCATACGGAGGCATTTGTAAAGGCGAAAGACTTGCTCCCGCTTGCCAACAGCTCCGAGAAGAAAGAAGAGCTTTTCAAGCTCTTCCAGCAGATCTGGCAGAACATCAATGGGCCTGCGGCCGCCGAATGCGAGTCCATTGCAGGCTCGCTTGTGGAACATAATCCACGACTTCATGCGATGTTCGAGGGGAGTATCGCCCTTCGCCGTGGAGATCCCGACCAGACCATAGCCATCCTTGACGGAAAGAAGTCCGAGAATGATCCCTACTGGCTGCAACTCCGAGCCAACGCGTTGCTGCAGAAGCAGGATTTGGCGGAGGCGGTGGACTTTCTGCTCGCTGCAGCAAAGAAGACGAACGATGCCGGTTTGCTGCATAAGACGGGCGATGTAGCTTTCAAGGCGGGGAGATACGATGTTGCAGTGTGGTGCTACGAGAGGCTGGCGGAAATTCAACCGTGCAACCTTTCCGTGCGCAGCAATCTCGCGCACATCTACACATTCATATTACACGACCTGGAGAAGGCGACGATCCAGTTCCAGGCGTTACGCGTAATCGAGCCGACCAACGTTAAGCACACATTTAATCTGGCGATCTGCCTTGCCCAATTGTTCCGGCCTGACGAAAGCCTGCAGCTATTTAATGAATTGTGCCAGCAGGAGAGCCCGTCGCTCTCGACCGTTCTGGGTCGTGCGCAACTGTACCACAGCGTAGGTCAGCCGGCAGTGGCTCTGGAATCGCTGGAGCCGTTCCGGGAGCGGCTTTGGAGTGACCCTAACTTCCTCATGGTCTATATGACGACCGCCCATGCTGCGGGAAAAGACAAGGCGGGAAATGAAGCCCTAATGGAACTCAACCGGTTGCGCGAGAAGGGAGCGGTTAAGTCTGAGGTCCTTCGCATGGTTCAAAAGGACGAAGCCCTGGATATGTTCAAGCAGTCCTTCAAGCAGACCCAAGACCGCAACGAGTTTTTACACGGCGAGATGCTGAAAGGGCGCATGCCCTGGGTGTGGGCAGAACAGATGTCAAACAACGCGATCTACTGGGGCTGGCGAACACGGACCCAGAAGATGGGATGGGTCGGTGATGAGCCGACTAACCGTGCGCGATTCTGCATCTACTCGACCAACGGATTCAATGCCCGTGAATCGGATCACGGCAGGCGAGAATTGTTGCCGCTGGAATGTCCGCCAACCGGCACAAGGATTGTTGCGGATATCTCCGCCTTGATTACTCTCCATCGCTTAGATCTGCTCGACGCTGCGGCAGAACACTTCGGCGAGGTGCTGGTGCCTGCCGGCTATCTGCCTTCGGTGCTGGAAGACAGCCGGCAAATGGTTCTCCACCAGCGTTTGCTGCAGCAGAGCGCGGAGCAAATCTCTAAGCAGGTCGCCGCAGGTCATATCACCATACTACCGGAGGGGAAGGAAGCGGCAACATCGATGCCGTTTGTCGACGAGTACGCCGATTCGGCTGAGCATAGGTATCGGTTGAGGGATTTGATCGGCCCGGTTCACCATTCCGGTCTCGTAAGCGATGAAGATTATGTTGAAATTTCCCGCCTCTTCACAAAACCGGCGGCGGTGGACGAAAAACATCCGGCGTTAAGGCAGTTTCAGGCCATTATGCTGGATTTGACCACATTGGAACCGGTGGCGCATACCGGACTCATGGATGCGTTGACCAACTTTTACCGGATCCATATCACAGCGCAGGAGTATCGGGAGGTGATCCAACGCTTGGACGCGATTGCTTGCCAGGAGGGAACACGCCAATGGCATATGGATCTATGGAACCGGCTTCGCGGGAATGCTCGTTTCAAGTTCGTGCCTCACATCGTGCCGGTGCCGATGCGCGGAGAAGACGGGGAAGACAGGGAGGATAAGGACTATCTTGCGTTCCTTGCCTGCTTCATTGCCCAAGACACGAAGACGCCTTTGCTTGCTGATGATCGCGTATGTCAGGCATTTACACTTAATGAAAATGCGAATGTGCCGCGCGGCGCATTCGGGTCCGACATTGTAGCGATGGCGCTCATGGCTGCGGGAAAGTTAGAGCCAAGCAAGGCCGCTACCGCGATTCTGCAGCTCATAGAATGGCGTTATCGGTTCATCGTGCCGCCGCCGGAAGTACTGAAATTCCTAGCCGACCAGTATCGAGAGAATGCTCCTGGGCAGTCTCTGCAGCGAGTGGCGGAGTATGTTCACGATTGCATGCGAGATGCTGGTCTATTCGGAGGGCCGGAAAATACAGAGATTAAAGAATCCATGGCTATGCGACTATATTTAAAGTGGGTAACCGTCGCTGCGGAATTCTTAATACTAATTTGGGCCGACCAACGGTTCACGCCCGAATCTGCGACACGCTTAACGAAATGGATTTGCCAAGAATTATTGCCTTCGTCCCCCGTTGTTATGACGGGCCCCATGAAGGTGCAAATCAGCGAGATGACACCCCGCCTGCTCCTGTCGAATACCCTTCTTCACTCAATAGACCATTACGGTGAGCCTCGGATGGCGGATGCGATGACGGCGATAAAGAACGCCATGCTACTTACCGATGATGAATATATGCGAATTGTAACGGGAATACTAAATGACACAGCCAGAAGAGCAACCAAGTCTTGAGGACATGCACAACGTTTTGCGGGGGATGCAGGTTCGGATGCGGAATTGCGCTTTGCGTAATTGTGATCACATCGACTTCCGCACTCTGGTGGCATTGCAGGACCTTAATCTATTCAAGGAGCATATTGAACCAATCGGTGCCAATGTTGATCTAGAGGTTCTGCGCGATCCAAACCATCCGCGGCGCATAGGTCTCCCGCCTGGGCCGCTTCTCACATATCTTACCCAGGATAAAGAGCCTATACGAATGGTCATTGAGGTTCACGTCCTTCTTCTTTCTGAACTACCTGATATCAGGAAAGCCGCTTTTACCTATCTCGACCGGCAAATATCCGACAAATCGTTTGCAGTGACGCCAAAAACTCTGGAGGTGCTAGACAATACGCGGACAGGGGTAATGTCGGAGACACCCCATATTTGGCGGGTCGCAGCCATTGCCCTGTGTGACGCGTTTAATGATGATGTGTTGGCCGCGTTGCATATGGTCCAACAATGTCTGAAATGTGAGCCAGTCGTACAGGACATTCTGGACAAGTATGTGCCGCGCGTGCTTCATCCAGTCGTGCCCTCGCTTGATTCCATTGCCTTGGAGGTTAAAAACCCCGAATTGGAGCACCCCCGTCTTTTGGAGGTCATGGCATCGGTAATTCGCGACGCAGAGAGCCTTAAAGATGCCTGCAGTAGGTACTATGCGAAATTGGGTTATCTGCCTCTGGCTCCGCCATATTCCATGAGCGAGGTTGTGTCCCGATGGATAGCCGGACACACAACAGCCGATGTGTGGGCAGAAGTTTGGCAGTGGGAGCAAGGTGCGTCTGGACCCATCCCCCGATATCACGCTTGCTCGGTATTTATCCTTCACCCGGAACTGATTCCTGATGGAAGACTCCCAGAACTTTGGCAGGTTGTCTTAGGTGTCCTGAATGAATCGGGAAGAAAATGCGCGGAAGGCATGGCTCATGAGCCGTATGCACTTAGGCGCGATTTAGCCCGGCACTTCGTTTACCGCCTAGAGGCGCAATTGCCGGATAACGACGGCGCTAGTATCGCGTGCTTCGCTTGGTGGTTTACCGAGCGTTTGGCATCGGTTTTCCCAAACAATCCGGAATCGGCGCAGTTCTATCGCAAGAACTGGGTCAAACCGGCGGCGGAACAATCCGCGCACATCTGGCTAGCCGCTAGCCCGCATATCGGGCGCTCGTTTCTAAGATACGTGACGGCTGCCGTATCATCCCCTTGGGCGACGGCACTTTTGGCGCTGATGGGAAACACGATGGAACGACTCGCCCCGCAGGAGCAGTCTGTCGAAACGCAGGCTCTGTTTAATGAATCGCTCCTATACTGTCTCATCGGTTCGTTGCCGTTTTCCGACGAATCTCCGGCGGATCCCACCTACGCGCAGGAATGCGCGTTGAGTAAAACCGCCCGCAAGTGGGCCGCGCTACAGCCGGAAGATAAGCGCACTGCCCTGGAGCAACTCGTCGCCATCAATAGAACGCTATGCTCAGTTGAGGGGCTGTGTGATGCACTGCGCAGTCTGACGGACAGATTGCTTGACGATCAGATTGCCGTTATCCTTGCCCTAAAGGCGAAGGCATACACCGATCCGTCATTGGCAAGCGGGATGTGGGAGGTACTGTCAGACGCCGAGTGGCGGCAACGTGTGCTTGGATCTGTTGATGATCGGGTCCTTGGCCTGATAATAGAGGTGATTGCCATTATCCAGGCCGACAATCGGGGAAAGTGGTTTTCACTCCTCCCACATTACATTGCCGAACTGTGCGAGAAGACAGAAGACGACAACCGACGCCGGCAACTTTTCTTGTACGTAATTCACACCTCCCTGGCTTCAAATACCGTTAGTGCCGTTCTCCGCCTGCTTAGGGGCGGGCAAAACGCTAAGTATATCCCACTCGCGAAAGACTATCGCGAGCGCGTAGAAGCGATGCGGGAAAAATACCCGAAATGGGTTGAAGGGAAGTTCCGCGGGTTTTGGGGGAGTCTAGGTCTTGTCTAAGAATTCTTTCAGTGTCGGTAATGGCCATGACTTACAGCTGCAAAGTTCCATCTGAAGAAATGCTCGGTCCGTCGATCGAGGAATGGATATGTGAATGTCGGACAGACAACAATGGTAGGCTTGGTGACATCTTCGTCCTTGCTAACTGGTTGAGTACACCTGTCGGCCAAGATAGTCTTATCTATCCTTGCGAGATCAGTCTTAATTTGAAGCCCGATTTCGTTGTTAGCGACGGCCACAACGTAATCGGAATTGAGGTGACAAAATTTCTGGCTGAACAGAGAGCCAGAGCCGCCAAGATAGCGAATGTCAAACGCGTCTTTCACTGTCCGACAGAATTCGACTTTGATAGTCCTGCTCGTCGGAACGATGATATTCGGGACATGGTGGGCAGGGCACCGCCAGGCCTTACGGGCTGGCGGTCAATTCCAGAACAACTTGATCTCTACAAGGAAAAGTTCGAAAACATCCTTACTGAGAAGACGCGAAAGGCGATAGCTGAAGCGACCCATTCCTGCTCATCCTTTTGGCTTGTCATTGAAGATCAGCATTTCCTGTCTCCATCCGAACTTCGTCTCCTGAATGAGCGGCTTAAGGGCCATCTTGAACACTACTGGTGCTCAGAACCTTCGTTTGACAGGATCTATTTTTCCTCGATCCGCCATAAGGAAGCAACATTGGAATTCAATAAGCCTCTCTAAAGCTAGTACAATGTTGGTAGGAGAGACGCGCGCGCCCCCACCCGAAGCCCGCAGGGCGGAAGAGCGCGGCAGAACGCCGCGAAGAACCCCGCCGATCTTCACGCCGAGCCCCTTGGGCGAGGCGGAGGCGAGCGAGCGCCAGCGAGCGAGTTCCACCCGGAGCCCAGCCGTGGACGCCGAAGGCGTGACGGCAGGGCGAGGAATGGCCAGCCCCCGGCGCAGGCCGCGCCACGCCGCGTCAGCGGCGGGGCCGTGGCCGAAGCGGGGGCGGCCAGCCCCGAGCGAAGCGAAGCGGAGCGAGGGTCAGCGTAGCGGCGCGGCAGCGCCGCGCGTACGGGGGGAAGCCGCGCAAAGGGGGGCAGCGTAGCGGCGGCGCAAGGGGGGCTTGAGGAAGGCCGCGCAGAGGGGGGGAAGGAAGGCCGGGCCTATGGGGGAAGCCGCGCAGGGGGAAAGCTATGGCCGCGCAAAAGGGGAAGGCGGCGGTATGGGGGGAAGCGCGGCCAAGGGGGGAAAGGCAAGGCCGCGCAAGGGGGGCTTGATGGATGCCAGGCTATACGATAGACATCTTGGCATCGAGTAACTTAAACAGGGGCCACCACCCTTCAACCCCCCGTAAACATTGACTGAATTCGATGTTGCGGGGTTTTCGTTTTGAGCCCCGAAAAAGTGCCAAGTGGCCACTTTTGCAGGATACTTGCGTTTCGGAGGCGGGCGGGTACGGCGGCGGATGCCGTAACCGATACTAAAAGTCCAGCACAAAGCGGGTAAAAATACAAATTGAGAGCCAGACGGGACCTGCGCCCACTGGATGCCCGATGCATCCTCCCGCCGGGCCGCCGGCCATCGTATCCGCTCCGCCTGGCTCCACTGCTTTCATACCCCAGTTCCCGGATTTATCAAGTCCACCAGACCACTTTTCCGCCACTTTTTTACGGCGGGATAACCGGTACAATTCCGCAGCCGGGCGAGACTGTCCCGCCCGTTTTCGTTTTGAGCCCCGAAAAAGTGCCAAGTGGCCACTAGTGGCCACTTTTGCAGGGCACTTGCGTTTCGGAGGCGGGGTGTCGCATTGGTCCAGCAGGCTTGCCCTGGCAGGCGGAAGGGCGGGATTGAGGGGTGGAATGGTATCTGGCCAGGGACTGAAGGAAGAGGCTACGGGGCTGAAGACGGAGGCCTCAAAGGCCAACGAGTGCAGATGGCAGTGGTGAAGGCCTGACTACATCGGTGCCCCTCATATTGCCCCCCCCTGCGACGCGTCCCTTCCTTACATGCCTGCGGCGCCGCAACGCTGACCCTCGCCCCGCCGTCACGCCTTCGTCGCCCACGGCTGGGCTCCGGGTGGAACTCGCTCGTCCCGACTCTCTTCGAGGTCGGGACTTCGCTCGCCTCCGCCTCGGGCGTTGCCCTCGGCGTGAAGATCGGCGGGGTTCTTCGCGGCGTTCTGCCGCGCTCTTCCGCCCTGCGGGCTTCGGGTGGGGGCGCGCGCGGCTTATATCTTCTTCAAGATTTGAAACTTATCAGACCAACAGAAACCAGTTGTTGAAAAGCGGTATTAAAAACAGAATTGGCGGATGACCGCTGGACCAAGGCGCAAGCCGACGCGCCAGCAGCCATTTCCCGATTTCCTTGTCGATCAACTCGCCGCAAGATCGATTCGAAAACGAGGTCTTGTCGGTCCTGCAAACTACAGGGGCCTTCCCTCCCATAAGTATTAGATTCACTTCCGTCCAATTGTCATTGAAGTATTTTTGGCGGTCGGCCTCCTTAACCTTGACTCCATACCCATTGCCATCCGCGTGGTGTGCACCATTATTCCAAACCGTAACTTTAATCATAACGACTCCTTCTGTTGCCGTACCTTCAATGTTGCTAAAGGAAAGAAATTGAGGGCCGCGCGGACGCGGCCCCCTTCAACCCGTCAGGGCTGCGTCCCGGACCGGACTCGGAAGAACCAAGCGTTCGTGTCGGTGGTCACTTCGGTGTTGATGAGGCCATTGCTGACGCTGACCGTGATATTATCATCAGGCATCGGCAGCCAATCAAACATATTGGAACTAGTATGCAGGCCAAAGCCTACGCGGAACCGGTTGTTGGCAGGATTCCTGTCGATAACCAGATCCCCAAGCGCCAGCCCGTGCATCTGATTGGATGTGAATAACCCATATGCATTGGGATCGTTCAGGACACTGTCCGCGCTAGGAATGCCCAAGCCGGCGCTGTTGTCTTGAATCTGCTGGGCCAGCGAACTGGAATCGTTAGTGGGGCTGAAGCCCAGGCTCCGCAGGGCATAGGCTGTGCCATCATCCACGCCATCGCCCGAGGTGTCGCGCAGGAGCGGATTGGTTCCGATCTGATACTCCTGCAAGTTGGACAGCCCATCTTCATCTGGATCATCATCCGCATCGTCCGGATCGTTGATGTTAAAACCGTAGAGCAATTCCCATTCGTTGGGCATGCCGTCCTCGTCGTTGTCCGTCGGGTTGATGCCCTGCACGATGGTGTATTCCACGCCGGAGATGATGATCCGCCCGGTCCGGATTTCTCCCGTCGTGTTGGCCGCCACCGAGTAATGAAGCGAGCCGCTGCCGATGCCGTTGTTGCCACCGACCAGCGTGATCCACGACGCCGTTGCAATGGCTTCCCAGACCGCGTCCAGCGGGGCAACGATGGCCAGCTCCCCGGCCCCGGCATTGCTGCCGATCTCTACCGCCGTCGGGTTCACCGTCAGCGAATAGCCGCACTGCGACACATAGACCGTGTGGCCTGCGATCTCCACCGTGCCGATGCGGGCGCGGGAATATTCGTTGTAGGGATCGCACACCACCATCACCGAGCCATTACCCGTCCCGCTGGCGCCAAGGGTCACCGTCAGCCAGTTCGTAAGGCTAACCGCCTGCCACCAGGCCCCGCCCTCGGCGCTGACATCGAAGAACACAGAGCCGCCATCCGGCGGCAGCGTCACCCGGTTGGTCGAGACCGAAGCCCACAGCCCGCCCTGCGACACGGATACCGTCTGGCCGCCCGCCGTCACCGTCGTGGCGCGGGTATAGACCGTGGTATTAGCCCCAGCTTCCACCCGGATCGTTGCCTGGCCCGCGCCGGCATTGGTCGAAATCGACAACCAACCCGCCCCCGTCGATGCCGTCCAGGACACATTCCCGCCAATGGTCAGCGTCAGGTCAGCGGTGCCGCCGCTCGCGATGATAGTGGACTGAGCCGGCGCCAGCGACACAGGCAACGCCCCCTGTGTCACTGTATGCACACGCTGGATGGATTTCTGCTGGTTGTAAAGTGTTGTGATTTCTGCAGGGGTCAACTCTTGGGTATAGATGGCCAGATCGTCAAGCGTTCCAGGGGATGGATCAACTATCGTTTCCCCTGTGTTCGAATAATCATTCCCCAGCCAATTGAATGTATATCCAGCTAGATTTCCAGAAAAAGTTGCTGTGTTGCCCACTTCCTGACCGTTCAGAAACAATTTAATGACACCTGTACCCGTTACGGAAATCGCGAGATGATGCCAGATGCCAGCCGATGGCTTGTTCGATACCGTATACGTCCCTAAATCCCCATATGTAGTAGGAGAAGTCCAATTAAAATCTTTAGTACAGCGGCCGCTTGTATCCCAAAAATTAGTTAAAGGGCTATGTGTCAATCGTTGTGAATTTATGGCGAGATTTCCGTTCGGATAAAGCTGTATGATGTAATAGTCAGGATTCCCGCTAGTTGTTTTGGAGAGGTTCTTAGTATACCATGGGCCATTGCACGCCGATGAAAGATTGGTTCGATAAGTGTAAGAATGTGTAACATTGTCCGGCCTCGTACTCCGCATCACCATCAGCGTACGGCCTGACGTGTTGGTTGCTTTGAACCAGAAGGAAAGCGTGCGGAATACATTGCTGCCAAGCGTCAGGCGGCAATCTGTCCCATTGTTTATATCCAACGCGGAACCCGCCGTGCCAAAGCGATCGGTTGTGGTCTTGAAACTGAAATTTGGGTTTGTGCCACTCATCAAACTGGCTTTGCCAAGGCCCATTTGGTCGCGCAGGTTGCCCCGCATCAAAAGTGCGCGGGTTGGGGTGATGGTGGTGCTACCCCGAGTCACAAACATCGGGCTGGCGAACGACGATGCCGCATCGTTCCACGGGGCGGCTTGGTTGTAGTTCTCGATTTCGGCGGCGGTCAACTGCCGATTGTGGATGGAAAGCAGGTTCAGGTTGCCAATGTAGTTCCCGGATGAAGGAAATTCCGAACCGCCGACTTGAAGATTCAATAGATTGGCGTTGGGCGGCAAAACCGAAGTGGAACGGGCGAGCTGTAGCCTACGGATGGGGGTGGTCCCTTGCTCGCACGCGTAGATGTCGAGGGTGTTCGTCGTTCCCTGCGCCAGCACGAAATAGTTTGTTCCGGCGGTGAAGTTGAGCGTGTCGACGGTGAAGGTTTCGGCGTCGGACCGGACCTTCAGTTTTAAGTCCGCATCCACCCAGATGGCCAGCGTGCGCCCGCCTTCCGCGTAGTAGAGTAGGCGGTGGATGGCTCCATCCGAGTTGTGGCGAAAACGCAAGGCGATGGCCCAATCGTGGGTATCCTTGATGCCATAGCCATTCAGAGTGGCGCGCTCGGTTCCCGTGAAATCAGGATAGTTGTTGCCGCCTACAATCGAAATGTCGTTGCGGGCGAAGTCCACGCGGTTGCTGAATATGTGCAGTGCTCCGCGGGAGAAGTCGCGGCTGTCGAAGTTCGGCGGCGGTCCATTGACCGTGATGGTGCCGACGCGCGTCGTGATGGTCGGATTGGCCGAGACGACATAGTTGATGTTGCCGTTGCCGCTGCCGGTTGTGCCGCTGGCGATGATGATCCAGCCATTTTGGCTTTGGGAATTCCACGGGGAATCCGGCGTCGCCGAAACCGCGATGTTGCCCAAGGCCCCGTTGGGGTTCGCCGTGCTGGCGTAAGGGGTGATGTCGAGGCTGGGGTTGCGCACGCCGTCTTGCCGGATTGTGAAAGTAGCGCTGCCAATTGAAACGGTGCCGACCCGAGGGGCATAGCTAAGGTTGGTTCCGATGGCGAGAGTTATAACGGAATCCCCGAACCCGTTTCCGGCATCCACCACCGTGATCCACGGGTTGTTGGGAACAACGGTCCATAGCGTTCCCACGAGTGCGCTCACATTGACCAGAATGATGTCGCTGCTATAGGCCTTGTCCACGGCGGAGGGGTTGATGTTCACATCGGTGCCGGTCTGGGTCACGGTGAAGGTCTTGGCGCCCACTCGCAGGGTGCCGACCCGTGTGACCACACCGCCATAGGCAGCCACGGAATACAAAACGGAACCGTTGCCGATGCCACTTGTGGTGTGCACGGTCAGCCAGGAAGTGGTCGTTGCCGCCGTCCAGGAAACGCCAGCCGCAACTGCCACGGAGATGGTGCCGGTGCCGCCCGCGATTCCGAAGGTTGCCGATGAGGGGGTTAGGGTGGCGTCGTAGCCGGTCTGGGTAACGATGTGGGTCAAGCCGGCGATGCTGATGGTACCCTGACGAGTGTCGGCCGAAAGGTTGGCATCCACCACATAGGTGCAGGACTCCCCGGCCGCCCCGTTGGTGCGCGGCGTGATGGTGATCCAACTCGCCGTGGTGCTGGCCGTCCAGGTGCCCGAACCGGCAGTCAGGATAGAGGCGCCGCCTCCTTCCTTCGCAAAGGTCCGCGTGGGCGGATCGATCGTGATTTGACCGAAAGCCAAGGACAACTGCAGGAACACAGCCACTGCAGACAACGCAACCATTTTTAATTTCATAACCGCACTCCTTCTTGCCGATCTTCTTTTGAAATCCTTGGCAGAATCGGGGAAAGAGAGAGGGCGCTAACCTCCCCGCATTCCGCATGTCTCATGTGAGGGCCGCCAGGCCCTTTGGCGAAACATGGAAACCGGAAGGCGCGCCCCAAGGGCGCGTCCTTCGCAGTTCCGTTTCGCCAAAGAAGAAATCTGGCGGATTCCACATGAAACGATTCTGCAACAACGCAAATCGGATTTTATCTAGCTCAAAACTCTATAGTTATCTCCTATTCAGGACGCCCCAAGCGTAGTCCCAGGGCAAATGTTTGAAAAGGATTATTTTTGTCATCCAAAAGTTAAGCAAACACTCTAAATACAGCCATATTCTGAGGGCTCCCCGTTTCGTGGTCTGAATCGTCGGGCAAAATTGGGCGACGACGGAGCGGTGCCCTGCCGGAGGTTGCCCGGCTATGTTCGGGCGCTGAACCACGAACATGCTGCCTCTCCCGCTTCACCCAAATTCATTTCGTAAGCTATTCTTACGAGTGTGTCCCGCCAAGTTTTCCACACACAATGGAAAAATAATTCCGGGATTTTCCACGCAATGGAAAAATATGGCCGATTTTTTCCACACAATGGAAAAACTATTCGCCGTTTTTCCACACAATGGAAAGAATTTGTCCACACTGTGGAAAACTCGGATTTCAGGCTATTTTCGGGGGTTTTCGGGATGTTCTCCGGGGCTGTTGAGCGAAGCACGCGGCGCCCCTTGAGCACCGTAGAGCGCGACCGACCGAGGGGCCGGGAAAAACGGCGACCGCCGCAGGCGGTCAGCGCCCTCAGCCGCAGCCGCCTCGGGTGCGGCGAAGGGCGCGGCCGTCGAGGGTCAGGTTCGCCCGGCTGGACAGCAGCGTGTACTTCTGCCCCTTCATGAACGACCGGTCCCGCCCCGCCAGCCGGGCGTATTCCTGCTTGCGCACCTCGTCGAGCGCCTCGCCGAGGCAGGAGACCACGTGGAACTTGTCGTAGAGGATGGCGGCTTGCGGCGCATTTCGCCGCGTGGAGTTCTCGAAGGCCCGCCACATGTCCATGACGACCAGCCGCACGCACGCTGCTTTCCGCGCGCCCAGCCAGGCCCAGAAGGCATCCAGGCTCGCCTCCGAACGATCGACGCCACCGAACCAGATCGCTCGGCGGCGGATGAGATCGGTGGCCACCAGGCGATAGGTGAAGCCCCGGCGGATGGCGATCTCGTCGATGCCGACGACGGCCGGCGCCGGCTGCGGCGCGCGGCGCAGTTGTTCCTGCATCTAGCGCTTGTCGAGGTCCTTGACGGCGTGCCAGTCGAGGTGCAGCTCTTCGGCGACCTGACCTGCCCCAGCTTGCGTTGCCAATAGTTATGAGAGTTTCTTGCCTGGTTCAAGGCCAATCGGAAGGCGAAGGGGCCCACAAGCCCCGTAGCCTTCCGGCCGGACTGCCGCGGGGGCGAGGTCACTTGGATGCCCCCATCGCGACCGCCTTCCAATCGGTCACGCCCAAAGACGCCGCCTCTTGGTCCGCCTCATGTGGCTATACTATATAGTAATACGCTCTAGGGCGGTTTCTCTTATTGCGGAGCCGGTGAGAAGACCGGCACGAGGGCGTGCCGGCTCCAAACAGCCTTTCAATCCATGTTTTTGGAGCGCCCGACGCCCCCGTCGGGGGGATGAGAAGCGGCTATGACATTCTGGAAAATGCTCTAAATGGCTTGATCTTCCTCGGCCTGGTTCTGGGCAGCGCACTCCACCCCCACCCCATGCAGGAGCAAATCATATTTCAACACGTTATTTGACAATGGCAACAGGTGTTGAGTGACCTCCTCCCATTTTGTGCCGGCCACATCCACGATTCGTCCGCATTTTATGCATAGAAAATGAGCATGGGACGACAGATTTCCATCATACCGCACCGACCCCTTCCAGACGCCAATCCGGCGCACCATACCTGCGGCCTCCATCGCATTCATGGCGCGGTAGATTGTGAATTTGGAGAGGCGGGGGAACCGCGCTCGAACCACCTCAAACAGTTTTTGGATCGTGGGATGATCATGACGATCCTGCAGCACACGAAGAATATCCAATCTTGTCCGGGTCATCCGCATTCCTGCGGCATGAAACAAATGCCGCCAGTGGCGCGTGCCCTCCGTCTTCTGTTCTGTGGTGTCGGCTATCATGATCGCATCCATGGTCTGTGTCCTTATCTGCTTTCGTATTGCTTAGGGTTGGTGATCGAGGAGTAGCAGGCGATAGACCTTGCGGCTGGTATTTGTCGCCGTCGGGTCAAGCCAGGATTGAACCGTACTTCCGGCGGTGAAACCGCCTACGGCCACCCACTCCTGGCATGATTCTTCCGCCGCCTCCACGATATAGGCGACATCTGTTCGCAGATGAGCCCAGATCACGGTGCCATCCCCAAAGACCTCCGTGCCGACGGGTAGTGCATCGAGGAATACATCGTCAATCCAGTAGCACTGGGACGACATGTCGCCGCGAGTAATCTGGATTTCGAGACTCTGCACATCCCGCACCGTTTCTTCAAATTCCTGGGCCGTTCCGCCGATCCACTGGCCCGCATCCCGGCTGCGAAGTGAAATGATCAGGCGGTGCCAAACGCCGGTTTGGGCTACATCCAGGGCAATATTGCGGAAGAAACTCGCTGTCGGCCCCGATATCCGCACCAACAGAGCGGATGGCAAGACGTCCTGTACCATAAAGGAGAATCCAATCAACTGTCCGCCGGCAGCTGGATAATCCCCCACAAAGGCCCCGCCGGAGGCAGCGTTCGAGGCAAAAAAAGCGCCGGTTTCGGGGAAAGGAAATGTTTGGGCGCCGAACTGGCCGCATAACGCCGCATTCTCACTCGAGACAGCCATGCTGCCGGTATTGCTCCAACCGTTCATGCCGGTGGAAAAGGTCTCGGTGTAAATGAACGCCCCGGCGGCATTCAGGGTGCCCCACTGCGTAAAAAAGGACAGGAAGCACGACCAGGTGATTATCTTGCGATACACGCCGTACCTCAATGCCTATGGGCATCCACCGCATCCCCGCCCACGGATCGCAACACCGGAGGCTGAGGCTGATTTACGTGTTTCGCCCGTTTGGTTTGGTTGGATCGAATCGGTCAATTGCCGATGGCGCTCCCACGCCTCCCAACCGCCTTCAAGCTCGTAGGCAAAGAGATCCAGTTTGGGCATGACAGCCGCCAGGGCCGGATCCATCTCTCCGGCAGACGTGGCCAGGAGAATGGAGAGTACTTGCGGGCGATCCGCCAGCAACGTCTTGATGCGACCCGAAAATTCGGCTTTTCGGGCGGCCGTGAAGTCCAGGGCCACGGCCTCTTCCGGCAACCGGGATGAGTCGATCCCCACCCCCACCACCAACCAATCGGTCTGGCCGAGAATATGGTGGAGGGCTTCCGGTGGCAGTTGATTGATGCGGGAATTTCCTGTGCCTTCCAGCCGTCCCCCGATCTCGCGCCAGGCATGCAGCCCGCCGTACCAGATGGTCACATGCGCAAATCCCATTTTGCGCATTTTCCGGACTTCTTCTTCCAAGCTTTCACTTCCCGCGCCTTCATCCACCAAAACGATAGAACGAGTCCGCAGGAACCCCTTGGTTTTGACAGCAAACAGCGGAATGCGAATCGAACCGGGAATCCGGTTCTCTTCAAAAGCGGCGGCACTGCGCACATCTACCCAGGTTACACAACCGGGATCCTGCACCAGCCGTTCGGTGTCCTTTACAGAAACATACAGCGACCAATCCCGATCCCGGCGGGTTGGCAGGGGGGATGTCACGGTGCCGCGGATGGCGAATTCGAGCTCCGGCGTTTGCGGATCGGAGGTCTGCACCAGAATGCGATAGTCCACTTCTCCCGCCTGATCCGGAGTAAAGATCACCTGCACGGAACCGGTGCCCCCAACTTCGACGAGAGACGTCCACTCCTCGATTTTGATGCAATCGCAGGACGGCGTCGCCGACCGCATTTCCAGCACGTCCTCGCCGTGATTCGGCAGGTGAAATTGATATGGCAGCGGCTCCTGGAGCCGGGCCTCGCCGAACGAGAACACTTCCACGGGTTCTCCCGCCTGGACCTGACCGGCCAGCCCGCCCCAAACCGCCAATCCGATCACCACACCCTGCCGTAACTGCTTCAACCTGGTTTTCATTTGCTCATCACCACCTTGATTCCGTCGCCCAGATACCGAAAACGCGGAAAATCGCCCAAAGGAGTGTCCGACGTTCCGACGACCCGCGTCGCCACATAGGAATCCCCGTGATCCATCCAAACGCCGGACAGCGGATCGGCGAGATGCCAGCCGTCGTTTGCGAAAAACTCAGCCCAGTTGTGATAGGCGCCCGGATGCAGCACGGTATTGCGCGAGACCACATAACCGCCCATTGCCCGGGCTGGAATCCCGGCGCGGCGGCACAACGCCACAAACAGGGCGGTATATTCGGTGCAATCGCCTTTCTGGTGAAGCAGGGCATAGAGCGCCCCGCGGTCGGCGGCATCGTAAGCGGAGGGTTGGATATGTTCCCGGACCCAGTCAAAGAGCTGGCGGGCCGCTCGTTCGGGGTCCTCATTTTCAACCGGTGGTGCCAGCCGGTCAAAGGCTTCGTCATCGAACTCCAGCAAGGGTCCGGGGGCCAGCCAATCGGCGGGATCGGGCGTTTGCCGATCCGCCGCTGCGCCCAACGACAGGGTGGCGTCCAGCATAACGAGCCGCACGGCATACGGCGGAATGTTGCTGAACACGAATTTCAACAGATGGTTGCCAAGGGCATCGATCTGGACATCATGCGGATGAGAAACATTCAAGGACCGCAGGTACTGGTGGAATGTGCTTTGTAGCGGGGCGCACACCCACAGTTCCGCTACGGGCACCACTTGATCGGTGGTGTTTTGAACGGTCAGGCCATAGCGGATATAGCGTTCGACCGGGGCCGGCGGCTCCCCCGCCGCGGCTCCCATGACCGTCAGGCCCCAGACAAGAACCGCTATTCGGCAAAGCGCGCGACGGAGAATGTGCGCAGCAAGAATGAAGATCATGGACTTGTCCTTCCTGGCAGAGGTCATGGCAACATGGCTAGGCGAGACGGGGAGAGGGCTGCCGGATTATTTTTTCGACCGATGCCATAATCTGGCAATACCCCGGCAAGTAGCCGGGCGAACGCGAGTGCCTGAGATCTCCCGGTTTCGGGGTCATCATCCGAATCCGTATCAATCCGCACCTGGTAGAGAGGCGTCACCCAGGCTTCCGGGGGAACGCGCCACGACCGAATCAATGCCGCCACACTATCGCCCAGCCGGTCGGGAGCAAAGAAACGCGGCGTTCCCTCGGGATGAGACCGCCAATACAGAACCAGGCGCTGCTGTCCGGCCTTGTCGAACTGCGATATTTCAATGCGGTTACCGGGCAGCCAGTCATATGCCGCGGGCGGATCCGCATGGACCAGTTTCCAGCCTTCGTAGCGCCAGCAAAGATTGGGGGAATGGGGCACAGGTGCCGGAGCACGGGCGCCGGGATCAGCCGGACGAGGATCCCAGTATAGCACCGTCAGGCGCAATTCGCGCCCCTCGCCATTGGCATAGGTCCGGATCAGGTGATCCGCCGGCCGCAACATGTCGCGTTCGAAATCCGCCAGTGAGAAGTCGCCCACGAGCTGGTACGGTCCCACCCGCGCCGGAAACTCCGCCAGGGCACGGCGTTCGACCTGCGCCGGCCGAACTGACTGCGCCAGGCGCGCGTAGTGGCGGGTGGTGAGGAACAAGCTGGCCGAAGCCGCCGCCAAAATCAGGGTGGTCCCCAGGGCCGCTGTGAGCCGCAGGACCGGGCGCCAGGCGAACATGCCGCGGAACACCGGCGGCAGAACATCACCCGACACGGCGGGACGCAACGCCTGCGCCGCGGTCAGCAGCAGCAGGCTGGTTTTCCGCGCGCCGAGCCGCGACGCCACGGCCCAGTACAGAACGAAAAGCGCCAGGACCGCCCCCAGCGCGGCCGGCCGCGGCCAACCAAAGACCTGGCGCAGTTCCGTCAGGTTGGCGTCGCAGAGAAACGCGGCGAACACCAGCGCGGCGGCCCCCGCGAAAACCGCGCCGGCCCGGCGGCGCAGGGCCGGACACCGCCGCCCCAGCACCGCGATAGAAAGCGCGCAGAGCCCATAGACGACCGTCGTCCCGCCCAGCACGGCCGCGAAGGACCCCGCCAGCTGACCCGGCGCGAAAAGCTGGAAATTGCGCAGCATGTCCGCCGCAAACGGCACCAGGCCCGCCAGAACGATCAGGCTCCAGCGCCAGCGGCCGTCGGTTGCCGGATCAGGAGGCATTGGACATTTCCGCCACCCGTTCGACGAGCGGGAGCGGACATTCGTTTCCGGCGAAATGCGCCGCTCCAAAAAATCGATGCCCCTTTCGATGTCGCCCGCCTTCGCGAGCACTTCCTGCGCCAGGCCTGCCCATTTGCGCGTCGCAGCAGGCACCCCCGCCGCGCAGCGCGGCGAGCCATTTCCCGGCACCGGCCCCTTCGTTCCCCATCAACTCCAATACGCGGTTTTTCAACTCGTCGTGACCGACAGCCTCGCTCATGTGACGACTTTCCTGACAGAATGCGCGGGCAGAAAACCAAATCGGCCGCCCGATTGCAAGCCGCGCGACAGCCGCGCGAACATTCGCGCCTAAATTCGAAGCCTCAAAAACATTTTTGGGAGCGCTGGCGAATGCGTGTCTTCCCGGCGAATGGACTACGAGGTTGTTCTGGCCCGGATCCTCGGATGGTGGAATGGCAGACACGCATGTTTTAGGGGCAGTTGGGGCAACCCGTGGGGGTTCGCCCCCCCCCCCGAGCACCATTTTCGCGGCGTTTTCTATGTGACGGGCTCGCGGACGACGTGCCAGCGTTCCACGGCTACGCCCTTGCCGGCGGCTTTTTCCTTCAGCCGGGCCAGACGTTCCGGGACCAAGGAGCAGGCGATGATGATGTCCTCCACGCTTTGCCGCTCGATGGCCCGGCAGAGGTAATCGAACCCGCCCAAGATCCGGTAGCCGTGCATAATGCGGCCCCACGCCGCCGGATTGTCGTCGATCAGGCCCTTGAGATGGAAGCGATCCTGCCCGCTGTCCATTTTGGAAAAGGTCATCTCGCGCAGCAGCAGCGTCGCTTTGTAGCCGGCGCCGTAGACGAGTGCCCGGCGAAGGCCGGCCCGGGAATGGCGGCGACGGTTCCAGCCCGCCAAGTCCATAGCCAGCCGGGGCAACGTCCGGATCCCGACCACCATCCCGCCGTTGAAAAACAGCAACAAAATGGCAAATAGGACGGCCGGATAGAGCGGCCAACCCCGAAACAAGACCAGCACGCCCACCCCGGCCAGGCAGCCCGCCGCCACGCAAACGTACAGCGCGGCATATTCGGAAACGCGGGCCCGGCTCCACAAGCGGCGGTAGGCCCCGCCCGCAAACAGAAACAACAACGGGAAGGTGATCAAGATCGGCGTGCTGAACAGCCACCCCACCCGCAACGGCACCTCCATCGGCAAAATCGGACGGGCCAGGATAAAGGCCAAGCCGGATCCAATCGCCAGCGCCACGCAATCGAAAACCGGATAAAACACGGTGCCGAAGGCGTTTGACACCGGCAAATGCATTCCCGCCACGATGGCATCCCCGCTCAACCCCAGTTCGACCGTCGCCAGATAGTTGCCCAGCAGATAGGCCAGAATGATCAGGCTTAGAAACGCCAGGCCCACGTTCCACGAATGGCGTGCGACGACCAGCAGCCCGAGCGCGACCAGCAAGCCGCTCAATCCATAGAGGATCAACGCCACTTTTCTGGGCGAATAGCCGCGCTCGGCCAACCGATGGTGCAGATGTTCCAAATCGCCGCCCAGCACCTGCGCCGCGCCGTTCGCCGCGCTTCCCCGCATTTTGATCAGGAAGGCTTTCAGGATCCGGCGCCAAATGGCCAAACCCGAGTCCAGCAGCGGCACGCCGACCAGCAGCACGGGAAAGGCCAACGAAGCCACGGTCATCTTCTTCGTGGCGGAACCCAGCGCCACCGTGGCGAAAAAGGAACCCAGCAGCATGCTGCCGGCGTCGCCCAGGAAATACCGCGCCGGGTGGAAATTGTAGCGCAGGAAGACCACGCAGGCGCCCAGCATCGCCAGCACCATCAGCACGCTGCCCGGCTGGCGATAGAACACGAAAAAGATCAGCAAGCCCAGCCCCCCCATGATGGCCAGCCCCGTCGCGACCCCGTCCATCCCGTCGATCAAGTTGAACGCGTTGACGAACGCCACGAACCAAACCACCGTGGCAACCAGATCCACGCCCAACGGAACCGGCCGGCCGAGAAACTTCCCGAACCGCACGTCCAGCAAATAGGCAATGGCGGCGATCAGGATCTGGCCCGCCAGTTTTTTCAAAGGCTTCAGTTCCAGGCGGTCGTCGACCACGCCCAGCAGCAGGTACAGACCGCCAACGGCGATGAAGTTGCAGGCCCAGCGCCAATCCAAGCTGCCTTTCAATCCGCCCCACGAGTTCAGCATGACCAGCAAGGCCGCCCCGCAAAAACCGGCATAAATGGCCAGTCCCCCGATTTTGGGCATCGGTTTGACGTGGATATGCCGCTCCCGCGGACGATCCACCAGCCCGCACCGGTCCGCGGCCGAACGCAACAGCGCCAATCCCAGCCCGCAGACCGCAGCGGAGACGGCGAACACCGCGGGGTACTTCAACAGGCGCACAAGGGCGAAGGCACTCGTCATAAAACCTCACCGTTTCCCATCGCGATTTCTTCGGCCGCCAACTTCGCTATTTCATCCAAATATCGACCGATGACGAGGCGTTCGTCGTATTCCCGCTCCATCTTGGCCCGCCCGGCCCGGCCCATGGCCGCCCGTTCTTCCGCCGCCATGTTCGCCATGCGCCGCATTTTGTCGGCCAAATCGCCGGCATCCCGCACCCGGCAAAGGAAACCGCTCACCCCGTCTTTCACCGCGTTGCGGCACCCCGGCGCGTCCGCCGCGATCACCGGCTTGGCCATGCTGGCCGCCTCCAGCAACGACCGCGGCGTCCCTTCGCGATAGCTCGGCAACACCACGCAATCCGCCTGGGCCATCCAAGAACGGACGTCGTCGGTTTCTCCAAGATAGTCCACCACGCCCTCGCGCACCCAGGAATCCACGTCGGTCCGGGACACCGCCGTCCGGTTCTTCACTTCCAAAAAACCCGCCAATTGGAATTTCGCCGCAAGGCCTTCCCGTTGAAGTTGCCGGGCCGCCGCGACATATTCCCCGATGCCTTTGTCCCAGATCAGCCGCGCGAACAGAATAAACCGCACCGGACCGGGGTCCTCGCGCGACGGCCCGGCCCGGGGAGCGAACCGGTCCAAATCCACTCCCGACCCCGGAAGCACGGCCGTAACCGTTGCCGGCACCAGGCCAAGTCCAACGAATTCACTCCGGTCTTCATTGTTTTGGAAGAACACCCGGGTTGCGCGGCCCAGTCCGGTCCGGTAAAGCAAACAGGCGATGCGGGACAACGCCCCCTTTTTCATGAAGGCCGTTCCCAATCCCGACACGTTGTGGATGGAAGGAATGCCCAACCAACGGCAAGCCATGCCCCCGTAGACGTTCGGCTTGATCGTATAGCCCAGGTAAACGCCCGGCTGTTCCCGGCGCAACAGGCGCAGCAGGCGGAACAAGAAAAGCAAATCGCGCGCCGGGCTCGTGCCGGCATTGTCCATCGGAACGTCCACGAACCGGATCCCCGCCTCGGCGAGCTTCGGCGCGTAACCGTCGCGCGGCGCCACCGCCACGACCTCGTGCCCGGCCGCCCGCAACGCCTGCGCCAGCGAAAGCCGGAACTTCCAGAGATACCATGCCGTGTTGCTGGCGATGAGAATCTTCACCGCGCGGCTCCCGCCAATTCGTTCCACAGCGACAGATAGGCCTGGGTCATCCGTTCCAGGCCGAATCGTTCCGCCATGCGCGCCCGGCATCTGGCTCCGATCGACTCGCGCCCGTCCCGGGCAAGCTCCCCCCGCAACCGCCAAACGGCCTCCGCCAAGCGCTCCGGATCCTGGACCGGCACCAGGCGATTCGGATCGCCGACGATCTGCGCGGCGTCCCCCACGTCCGTGACGATGCAGGGCGTTCCGCAAGCCATGGATTCCGCCACCACGTTGGGAAACGCCTCTCCGCGGCTCGACAGGATATGGACGTCCAGCGCATTCATCACGGCAGGCACGTCGTTGCGCGGTCCGGTCAACAGCACCTGCGCCGCCAATCCCTTCTCTTGAATCAGCGTGCGCAGGTTTTCGTTGTTGCCGTCCATTCCCGTTCCCGTCAGCACGCAGCGGAACGACAGCCCGCGGTCGTGCAGGATCCGCAGCGCCGCCAGAAGATTTCCAAAGTCTTTCTGGCGGTTCCAGCGACTGACCATTCCCAGCAGCAGCTCGCCCGGAGCCGCCCGCCATTCCTGCCTGAGCCCTTCCCGCGCCGCCGGATCCGGCGCAAAGCGCTCCAGGTCGATCCCGTTGCCGATGATTCGGAAACGGTCGCTCCGATAACCCAGTTTCTGGTGGATGCCGGCGGCGACTTCCGAATTGCACACAATGGCGCGCGGGATGATTCCCGACCAGGTCGCGCAACATCGGGCCACCCGGCGCGTGGTCCATTTGTCTCGATCCAGGTTCGAATGCCGAATGCCCCAGACGACGTTCCGGCAACCGGCCAACCGCGCCGCCACGCCGCCGGCCAGGTCGGCATGGTACATCCACGTCTGCACGACTTCCGGCCGCCACGTCCGCAACCGACGCCACAACCGAGGCAGCAGCCGAACCGCACCGACCGCCGAATCCGCACCGAGCGCAACCACCGGAATCCCGAGTTCGCGCAAACGCGGGCCGTAAATTCCCTCGTCCCGCAGGGACACCACCCGATGGTCGACCCGCTCCCGCGTGGCGGCCACCAGGCGAAACAACACGCCTTCCGCCCCGCCGTTGGCCAGGCCGGTGATGACGTGGACCAAACGTCGCCGGCTCATGGAACCGCGCCTCCAGGCGCGACCGGCCGTCCGGCCGGATTTCCATGCGGTTTGGCTTCATCCCACACCATCCGCAACACCACGAACAGCGCCACCCACCAAAACCGGGCATACATATGGGTGTTGGTCTGCATGTTCACCAGGAATACCACCAAGGCCGCCCAGGCCACGGCCCTTGTTTCCGAACGGCAGCGGGACGCGCGATGCCCGATGAACGCGACCAAGTAGCACAGGATGCCGACCACCCCCGCAAATGAAAGAATTCCGCCCGATTCGCAAACGATCAGCGGCCAGTTGTGCACCTTGTGCATGAAGAGATCCGCATATCCATCCTCTTCCTTGGACTTGATCCCGCGCCCGACGAAAGGATTCTCCAACACGGTCTCCAGCGATTCCCGCATCAAGGCAATCTTGACTTCGGACGATCCAAGGCTTGTAACGCTGGAATAGGCATAAAACCGCCCCATCCTCTCGTCCAGCTTGGCATTCAGTCCCGTCAACCACCCGCTCGCCGCCAGGACGTAGCCGGCCACCCCCAGGATGCCGATGGCGAGGAGGATCCGCCGCTTGCGCAACACCGCCAGATAGGCAACCGCCCCGACCCCCAAGGCGAGAATCCCCCCGAACGAGGCGGCCAGCACCGAACCGGCCACGCAGGCCAGCACGCCGGCGTAGCCCCAGACGGCCCGGCGGGCGGTTGCTTGCAATGCCCCGTTCAGGAACAAAACCAGCGGAATGGCCAGATTCTTCGCAAGCGTATTGGGATTGCCCAACAGACCGGACAACCGGCCGGCCACCGTTCCGGGAAGCACCAAGTCGTATTTCCACGTCAAGACCGCCGCCAACACATTGATCCATGCTCCGGCCAGGAGCCCCCACGATGCCGCCCGGGGATTCGGCGCGCCCAGGAAAAACACGGGGATCAGCAGAATGACGCATAGGTATTGCGCCATGCCAAACAAGCCCTCCGCCCCCCCCCGGCCGCCATCGACAAGATCGCTGAGCATGAACCCGGCCATCAGGAAGCAGCCGGAAACGAACCACGCCCGGTTTTCCTGCAGGACCGAATGAACGGGCACCTGTCCCCGCACGATGAAAAACCCCAAAACGGCAAACAACAGCAGATCGCCATACACCAAGTTGATTACCCACGGCCGCAGCACCGGCATCATCAGCATGGCCGTGGTCAAGAAAACCAACCCGGCAGAAAGCACGTTCGCCTTCTTCATGTGCCGTCCGGCGGCGGCAGTTCCGCCGCCCGAATGTCCTGCGCCATCAGGTCCGCCGCCCGGAATACGCCCGGATGGACGTTCCCGCCATGATCCACGTAGCCGCGGCAGCCCCCGATGGCGCCCAGCACGAATCCCGGACTGTATTCCACCACGAGGGGATTCTTCCCGGCGTCCAGAATCAAATCCACGGCCAGATAGCTGGCTTTCAAGCGATCGACCAACTGGAACGCCAGCTTGATCTCGGCGTTGCACGTCGCCGGATCGACGTAGTCGATTCGGCCGCTGCCCGACGCCCGGAAATCCCCGGGACGGTTCTTGCGCTTGAAGACAAACGCCCGCCCGCCCAGAACGGTCACCCGGACGTCCCCGTCGTTCCCGTCGTAGAACCGCTGCATCAGCACGTAGCCGCGCTCGCGGGGCGTCAGCCACTTCATCCGGACCCTTTTGGCAATCACCCCAGGGGCCTTGCTCAGCGACTTCCGCAATCCGCCGGCCTTCCGGAGGTTGACGCCCATGTCCGCCGCCGGACCAGGGACCGGCGAAAGGCCCCGGCCCAGCATCCGTTGCGCATAGCGCCGCAGCGCCTCAAGATCCTCGATCCGCCGCACGTTCAGGGCCCCCGCGCCGGAGCGCAATTTCACCACCAAGGGGAACCCCAACGTTTCCGCCGCTTGCTCCACTTCGTCCCGGCAGGTCGCCACGCGGGTTTCGCAGTGCGGCAATCCGAATGCCTGCAACTGATGGGCTTGAACCATCTTGTCGTCGTAGCTCAGCACGGCCGGCCAACTGGGCAGGATGGGGCAGCCGAACTCCCGCAAAATCCCCAGATGCCGGATACACGCATCGAACCGCGTCAGGTGCAGATTCGGCCGGAAAACGATCGCGCCCGGCCCGGATCCCCGGATCCAAGCGATGCAGCCCGGATTTTCCAGGTTCGCGATTCGGGGCTCCAGGCCGGCCGCCTCGCAAGCCGGCACGAATTCCTGCATCCACGGCCCCGGTGCCGAATGGATATAGACCGTATTCATCTCCGCGTATTCCGTCCTATCCCCGGCTTCGCATTTTCAAATACGTCAGGACCACGTCCCGGTGCGACTCGCACTGCAGGCTGTTGAACAAATACCGCCGCCGGCGCTCCGGGCCCAGCCACATGGGGAGATGCAACCGCTTCATCAGCCGCCGGACGGCGCCGCCGGCCCACCGGCCCGGGAGAAAGCCGGAGAGCCGGTGCGGCGCCAGGACGAACGGAGCCACCCGCTCGACATACTCCTCCCAACAACCGCGCAGACGGGCGTCATCGGCCAGAATCCCGTTCAACCGGTCCGTTTCCCGGAGGACAGCCGCCCGGGCCTCTTCTTCCGGGAGATCCAGGCGGCAGGACTCCCGATCGTATTCAACGGGCAGCAAACGCCAACGGACGGGTACGCCCTTGGTCAATTCCAGTTCCACGATCAAACCGCGATCCCCCCCCGCCATATTCGATGCCCGGGTAAAAACCAGATTCCCCAGTCCATAGAAGATGGGAACCCCGGCCCAGGTTTCGCAAGCGCTCGCGACATGGGCGTGGTGGGTCACGATCGCGTCGGCCCCGCATTCGGCCAGATAGCGCCATTCGTGCACCATGCCGGGCCGGGGCAGCGGATAGTATTCGCGGCCTCCGTGCAGGACGACCACGACGAAATCGTGTTCGGCCTTTGCGGCCCGAATCTGCCGCGCCAAATCCGCCAAATCGTACGGATTGGCGCCGGCGCGGTCCTCCTCCGCGCAAGACCACTCGTGTTCCGCCGCGTTCAGAATCGCCAGGCGGACGCCCGCCGCGGCCACCGTCAATGGCCGCTTGGCTTCCTTGACGTCCCGCCCGGCGCCAACCGTCTTCACCCCGGCCTCCGCGCACTTCCGCAACGTGTCCTCCAGCCCGCGGCGGCCGTAATCCATGACGTGGTTGTTGGCCAAGGTTACCGCATCGATTTGCAGCCGCTTCAGGAAAGACAGCGTGGATTCATCCCCCTTCAGATGCGGGCCTGTCTTGGCCAGCCGCTCGCTTTCTCCGGCTCCGCTGACCGGACATTCCAGATTCGCCAACCGGAAGTCCGCGGAGCGGAACAGCCGCTCCGCTTCCGGCGAAACCGTCGCCTGCACGCCGCTGCCGATGTGCAAATCCCCGCCGACAATCAATTTCATGGTGTCTTGTCCGTTGAACCGCCCGTGCCGGGCGGCCGTCCGCACACGAGAATCTGGTTTTCTCCAAACGGGCCCAAACGCGGATGCCGGCGGGCCCAATCCTCGATCCGCCGAAGCCAGGAAACCGGCAGGACCGGATATCGTTCCGCGACCGGAAACACGCACAGCGGATGAACGGCCCGGATATCCAGGCCCGCTTCAGCCACCAGTTTCCCCGCCTCGTCCATGCCCATCCCCGGGTTGCCGCGGCGGCCGATCCATTTCGCCAGCCGCGGACGAAGGGCGGCCGGATTCCGATGGTTGTTGAATACCAGGATCCCCTGCGGGGACAAATGCCGGCGCAGCACCGCGATGACGTCCCGGCGCAGTTCCGGCTGCGCGTTTGGAAAGAACCGGAACGCCGTGATCAGGTCGAACAAGCGCGTTCCCAGCACGTCGTTCCTCGTCAAATCGGCTTCGACGATTTCCGCGGCGGGATTCTCGCGCCGCGCCACCGCCAACATCGCGGGGGAAACGTCCACGCCCGTCGATTCCGCCGCCCGCCCCGCCATGAAACGCAGAATCCGCCCCGTGCCGCACGCGAAATCCAGATGCAGGAGACGCCGGCCCGCCAAATGATCCTCCAGAATCCGGACCAGGATTTCCTGTTCCATCTCCCACACCATCCGCCGGTAGGGGTTTTTCGAGAACGCCGCATGGTAGGACTCGCCTTTCCCGGGCTGGCAGTGCGATTGGCGATAATCCGGTTCAGCGCTCATGCCGATGCCTTTCGCACGAGCCCCTCGAGAAATCGCCGGGTGATGACTTGGCACCGCGGCAGCCACGGACGCTGCCACCAAGTCGCCAGCTCCCGTCGCCGGGCTTGTTTATGCTCGAAAAACCGCTGGGCATACGGGCCCAGTTCCGCCTCGTCCCCGGCGGCGGTCTCGTGGAAGTAGGTCGCCAGAAAGACGCGCGCCACTGGGGCCACGGGGTCGCCCACCAAGTGCCGCCAGCCCGGCGTCCACAACAGGTAATTCAGGAACCAGACCACGTCGAAAAACCGCGTTCCGCAAGTCGCCCGGCCCCCGTGCCGCGACGTCATCTGCCAGTCCAGGATGACCAGCCCCGGCTCGGTCTCCGACCGGCACACGTTGGCTCCGTTGAAATCCCCATGCAAGAACACGCGCGCGCCCGGCGCGGCGAGTTCCGGCGGGAGGTTCACCCGCATGTCTTCCGGCAGTCTCAGGTCCCGGTGAATCGCCGCCAGCGCCCGGGCGGACCGCGCCGCCAGTTCTAGCGCCGTGCGGCCCCTGGCCAGCAACCCGTTCCGGACGGGTCGAAGGCCCCGGATCCGCTCAAGAACCACCACGCCTTCCTTTTCGTCGTAGTCGAGAACTTCGGGCACGCGGAAGAGACCGCTCTGGCGGCCGATTTCGAGCGCCCGGCGCGTCTTTTCCACCTCGACGCGCATCCGTTCCGGATCCGCCGTCTTGACGACCGTGTCGCGCCCCGTTTGGATTCGGCTGTGCCGCCGGCGCTTCATTCCCCGCCTGCTCCCGCCCCGATCCGGGGTCGTCCCGCGAAGATTTTTTTCGCGGCTTTGTTCAACATCTCAGCAGCTTGCCGCCGTTCAGCCTTCGTGGCGATGAAATAGCCGCACCCGCCCAAATGCGCCGTCACGGCCAAGGCCGCCATGACCGCACGGATCAGCATCGTCTCGCGGTTCGTTGCGCCGTACAGACCGAAAGCAACCAGGCCGGCCCCGGCCGCTACGGCCAGCGGCTGTCCCCACCCGCGGACAACCAGATCCCGGCAACCGGCTCCGACCGCCCGAACGCAGCCAAGTCCGTTGAGCGCCCCGCAAACCCCGTGTCCAGCGGCCAGACCGACAGTCACCGCCAGGTACGGATTGCAGCGGGCCCCGATCAGCCCCAGAATCAATCCGAAGGGCACGACCACCAGTCCCGTGAAATAGATCCACACCACCGTTCGCAATTCACCCAATCCCTTGAGCATGTGGTGGCCGATCGAATTGCCCAGCATGAACGCGCTGCTGGCCACCAGCGCCAGCGCATAGGGCGCCAAGAACGCATAGTCGGCCCCCACCCATGCCACCAGCACGTCTTCCACGAGAAAGGCGGCGGCCAGCACGGCGGCCAAGGTCAACGCCATCGTGTACCGCACGCCCCGGATCAGCAGCTCCCGCAGCATGTCCCGGTTTCCCGTGGCTTGGTATGCGCTGGTCGCCGGCATGGCCGTGATCGTCATTGCCCGGACGACCTGCGACATCAGCAACGTGGGCATCAGCACTATCGCCAGATGGGCGACAAACGACATCGAAACCCGCGCGCCCATCAGCCAGCGCACTCCCGTGGCGTTCGCGGCCAAGCACAGCGAAGCCAGCACCGTCGCGGTTCCAAACCCGACCAGCGCTCGAAAATGCGCCCCCGAAAATAGCCCCAACCGGTTCCGCAAACCCGGCACCAGGCGATAGGCGATCGGCACGTGCGCCATCCGGTCGAGAATCAACGCCCCCGCCATGATGGCCAGCAACGCACCGACCGACGGGGAGGCCAACCGGAACCACGCCACCACCGCCGCCAAACTCGCGTATTTCGATGCCGTGGCGATGACCGCGCCCACGTAATACCGCTGGCGCGATTGGATCACTCCGATGTAGGGCGTCAGCGGAATGATCAACAGGATGGTCGCCCCCACCAGCGCCAGGGCCCGGCTCATTTGCCCGCTCGCGTCGGGATACAACGCCGCGGCCGCCAGGGTGCCGCCGCCCGCCAGCGCCGCCAGCCCCAGCGAATACGCGAAACTGGAGCTCACCACCCGGTTGACGTCCTCGATCCGCCCTTGCGCCCAGTATCCGGCGCTGTATTTGACCACTCCGGATTGCAGCGATTTCTCCAGCTGATCGATGGACGTCAGCAGCGACCACACCAACGCATAGATGCCGTACCCCGTCTCGCCGATCGTGCCGATGAGAAACGGCACCAGAATCAACTGCGGCACCAACTGGAGGATTTGCGTCGCCCAGGTGATGGCCGCATTCGACAGGATGAGATGAGATTGACGCATCAAAACGCAAACGAGCCGACGGTGGCCGGGAACGCGCTGCGGATCGGCAGCGGGAAGAGTTGCGCCCCGGCTTGTTTCTTCCCGGTTGGGTTCATCATAAAGGGGTCAGTCCTATAAATTAATGTTTTCAATTGGGCGAAATGTTTCTTTCAGAAGACGATTTTGTTTGTTCATTCCAATGCATGCCGAAGGGGCAGGTTGATAGCGCCGGCCGCCTCATGTCAATCTTCTTTCGCGGCGGCTTTGTCGCGCGTGCGGATAGCTTCCATTTGCAAGACGGCTTTCTGGAAGACCCAAAGGACGGAAGACGGAGGACAGCCGGTCGGCACGGAGGCCGACCCTCCAGGAATCCAAGAACCAACCAAATACGGCTGTTTATTCGTGTGCATTTGTGTCCATCCGTGGTTAAGCAGGCTTTTCCCCTAGAGCCTATTCCATCAGTGCCGCTTCGCGTTTGACGCGGGCGCGGTCTTCTTCGAGCAGGGCGGCAGCTCGCACCCGGGGGCTGTCGGCTGCCGGCTTTGGCGGCGGGGGGCGGATGGCGACGACGGCTTCGCCTTGCTTCAGTTCGCGGCCGGTTTTGAGGGTACGGTCTTCCTGGGATATCGGGCGTTGGCCCAGGCGGGCATCGATTCGTTCTTCTTCCAATTGACTCCCGCCGGCATCGCGGAGGATCGGCGTGCCCAAACCGGCTTGGCCCCAGGCCGTTGTCGCGCCAAGGCCGACCAGCATCAAAATATATCCAGCCAGCCGCTTGATTTGATTCGCGGTGCCAGATGCAAAGATCTTCCCAATAACCGGTCGGGACGGAGCCCGACCCTCCAGAACAGCCATTTTTGCCGAATTCCACCACTGGAGGGGCGATTTCCGTGTCGCCCATGTAAATATGGCATGAAGTTCCGTTGTCATGGCGTTCCTTTCAGCGTCCGGCAATCGATTCCGCGGGATGGATAAGCACGATTTTGTTTCCGGCTTCTTCCCAGCGTTTTTTCCAATGACGCGCGGCCAACCAGCGATTCTGCCGGCTGCCGCTATGGACCCGCAAGGCGCTTTTGGCGGGTTTGGAGCCGGTCGCGACGACGAAATGGCCGCGCGGATCCTTGCCGGCGGGCGCCAGGAGGAGAATCAAGGGAAATCCCGCGGCGAGCCACTCGTGAAGCTGCGGTTCTTCGCAACGGACCACTTCGGCATCCAGTCCTTGCCGCCGGGCTCCTTCGGCCAGCAAGTCGGGAATGCTTCCGGCCAACGCCGGCAAAAACACGTCCTGTTCCAGCTTTTCCAGATCGGGTTCGACACCGTAAAAACGCGCCACCATCGACACCGACGCGGGTCCGCACAAATCGTCCGGCTGTTCCAGAAAGGGCACATCCAGCAGATGGGCGCCTTGTTTCGGCGCCGTGCAGGCCGCCAACAATCCGGCGGAAACAAGCCCGGGCCAAATGCTGGAGAAGCTCATCTTCACGGGTTGAGCGGCTCCGCGTTGCGCGCGACGCGGAAGCCGACGCGAGATGCATTCATGCGCTCGATGCCATGGCCGCGGGCGGCGCAGCGGAGAAATCCTAACCCGTTGTGATAGGACCCGCCGCGCATCGCGCGCCGGACTTCGAGGCCGGGCGGGGCGTTGAGATTGCCGGCAAGGCTTTCGCCGCGGAGGGCGGCGGCATAGGCGTCCGAGCGATAGACGTCCTGGCACCACTCCCAGACGTTTCCGGCTAAATCGTAGAATCCGCCGGGGGATGGAGGAAACACCTTGACGGGATTGGTCCAGGGCCACGGATCCGAAGGTTCGCCGGAAGCGCTGAAATTGGCGCGGGCCGCGGCTTCTTCTTCATTGGCCTCATCGCCCCAAGGATAGACGAAATTCTGTCCGCCGGAGCGGGCGGCGTATTCCCATTCCGCTTCGAGCGGCAGGCGATAGCCGTTTCGATCGGGCAGGAACGCCACCGGTTCTTCCGGGCGGCCCAGATCGTAGCAAGGTTTGAGCCCGGCCTTGGCGCTGCGCCAGTTGCAATAGCGAACGGCATCGCGCCAGGAAACGCAGACGACGGGCGCTTCCGGCCGTTGCGCAAAACCGGGGGTCCGCCAGGTGGCTGCCCCGGGCGTGCGCTCGGAATCCGCGACGTGCTTGGTGGCAGCCACGAATTCCGCGAACTGGGTCACCGTGACGGGTGTATTTGCCAGCCAAAATGACGCGACGGACAATTCGACCGGCGGCACTTCGTCCGCAGGGCCGTCGCCGGAGGTGCGCCCCATCATGAACGTGCCGCCGGGCAACAGAATCTCATCGCTGTGGACCGCGGACGGACCATTCGGCACCAAGGCTGGAGGCATTTGGGCAACGGGACCGAGGCCAACAGCTTCCACTTTGGACGCCGACAGTTTCAGCGTTGTTCCACTGGCCCAGTGTTCGATTTCAAACCGGGAAACGGGCCATTTTCCTTCGCTTTGCATCGGCAATCGCGCTTCCGGCGCCCCGGATTGGCTTGTGACCCGTTGCAATGCGACGGGTTCTTCCGGGGGATTGAGCCATTTGCCCACCATTAAATCGCCGGACGCCAGGCGCCAAACCACGTGCCCTTCCGGAATTTCCTCGGGCTCGTTGTCCCAGGCCAGATATTGGATATTTTTCAAGCGCAAGGGACCGATCACCGCCGTTTCGGTCAGCGGCAAGGTCGGCGGATCGATTTTGCCGCTCAACCACTCTCCGGCCGTCGTTTGCACGGCATGGGTGCCGTCGGAATTCAATTGGGCCCGAAGAATCCGCGTCGAAGGCAGCTTCCAAACGCCGCCGCGGCCTTTGATCCGCAGGATGGCAACCGGAGAAACGACACGCCATTCTTGGCCGTCGAATCCGCGGCAGGTGACGACATGGCCCGAACGCCTGTTCTCCGATGCGCTCAACTTGCGGCCGATTTGAACGATTTTTCGAACGTCTTCCCAGGAGAATCTGAGCCGGCGCCCACCCAAATCTTCGGCGACCAAAGAACGTGGGGACGGCAACGCGTGGAGCACGAACTGGCCGGGGGCAATTTCCAAGCGCACCTGCTCTTGGCCGGCCATGGATTCCATGCTCCAGATGATGGGCCAGGGCAGATCCATCTTTCCATCGGCAAGCTCGACCCTCAGTTCGGCTGACCGGGGGCTCAACAGGACCTCGCTGCCATCGGACAAGGTGGCTTTCCAGGCCGTTGCAGCCTTTTCCACGATCGCGGGGGGGGCCAAAAAGGACACGGACGCCACCTGGCCCCACAAGTCGTATAATCGCGGATTTACAACCAAATCAAGTAGGATGTAAGGACTTGCCGGCATCCGCCAATCATCGCCGTAGATGGTTTGCGCGACGCATTGGCCATCCGCCGAAAACGATATCTGGGTCAGTTCACCCGGAGGGAAGGTCAAATCGCCGGCCAAGGTCGGCAAGCGCAAGGAGCGATTGGCCAGGGAGGTTGAAAGAAGCCTTCCAGAAGCCAATTCAATCCGAACCGGTTGTTCATCTGGCGCCGTTTGTCCATAAGCCATCGCAATGGCCAACCAGACGGTCGCAAACCCAAATTTCAATGCGTTGTTATTCATCTTATGATCCCTGATTTCATCGAAGTGAAATCCGCGTTTTGTTCTAGCGTACCGAAGTGCTCAGATCAAGCGCTGGTTCCGCGCATTCATGGGCGATCCGGCGGCGAAAACCGGGGCAGTTTTTCCAAATTGATTTCCAGAAGCGCCAAACCGTCGTCGGCCGGCAATCTTGTTTTGCCGGCCGTTACCCACACGTCCAACAGGCTTCCTTTGGCCGCGAAAGCCGTCAGCGGGATGGTCCAAGTCCAGGTCGAACCCAGCGCAGGCATGCCGTGGTTGAACTTGGCGGCGCTTTCCTGATCGACGACAACGCCTTTGCGGAGCCGGGCATGCCCGTCTTCGTCGCGGATGCGCACATCCAACCTCAAATCGGGCGGCAAGCTGCCGCAAAACCGCCAGACGAGCAGCAAAACGGGGATGCCGGAAGCGTCGCCGGGCTCTTGGATGGCGATCTGGAGCAAGCGCAGCCGCTGGCCGGCAAAACCCAAGTTCAAAAGAGGAAACGACGTGGCTGGACTGGCCGGCACCGCCGGGGCCATTCCGTCCGTTACGTCCGGATCGGCAGGGCATGCGGCAACGGCCTCCGCCCGGGCGGCCTCGGCCTCGGCACCCAAGCCGGCCGCATGCAGCAAGCGGGCCCGCCAGAGCCAGATCCGATGTGCATAGCGAGGGTAAATCCGTCCTTGGACCATGGCGTCCGACAAGATGGCCGCGGCCTGCTCCGGCTGCTGGGCCAGCTCGGACCGCAAGGCTTCGAGCAGGGCGTTGGCCATCGCGAACTCGTTGCCCGACAGGCGCAAGGCAGCCAACCGCTCGCGAAGCCGGGATTCTTCGTTCAGCAAGATCAATTCGGCAAGGGATTCTTCGATGGAGCGGAGCGGGGATCCGGCTTCGGATTCGGCCAGAATCCATTCGCAGGTCCAATCCGGCGTGAGTCGTCCAGTGGCCGCCCATTCGCGCAGGCGCAGGCGGCGCAAAGCCGGAGAGGCGGAACCGGCCAGCTCCATCTTGTCCATTTCGATTTGGACGCGCAGAGAACGCATGGCCGAACGCATCGCGGCCGACGCGACGATTTGTGCCCAGTCCCCTTCCCGCAAGTGCCGTTTCAGCCATTCCGTGGTGATGCGAATGCGATATTGCGCCTGCTGGATATTCCATTGTTTGCGGCGCAGCGGAGCCCACCAAGAGGCCGCGGGCGGCAATTGTTCGCTCCACACGCGTTGTTCCAAGGCCACCAGGCATTGGCGGGCTTCCGGTTGGCGCTGGGCGCGATCGAGCCGGACGTACATGTTCCAAAGAATTTCCACCGGCAGCTCGGCGGATTCCAGCATCCGCTGCACGCCGATGCGCCGGCGCCACCAGGCATCGAAGACCGTCCAGGCCCGCGAAGAATCCATCCGCAAAGCCCGCGTGCCCCAGTCCAGCAAGCGTTCCCGGTCGTCGGGCAGGCCGGGGCCCCGCACCAGAACGGCGCAGGCTTCTGCCAGCACATAGGCGTTGGCCGGATAGAGCGCGGCGACAAGGTTCAAATCGCGCAAGCCCAGGTTGCCCGCATCGGGATTCAAGCCCGGCACCGCCGCCATCCGCAAATAGACTTCGGCGCGCAGCAACCGCGCGGAAGAATCCCACGGAACCAGCGCCACGGCCTGCGTGGCCTCCGCCAAGGCGGTTTCCAGCGCCGCTTTTTCTTCCACGCGCGTGGCCACGGCCGCAACCCGACGGGCCTGTTCATGGACCGGATCGGCGGGATCCAGCAAAAGCTCGGCCGAGATCTCGGCGTTTCCCGACATCAGGAGATCCCGCGCCACCCGATCAACCAGTTGATCGTGCCGCCGTAAAATGAATTTAGCCGCAGTCAGCCGAAAACCGGACGCCTGCGGAGCGGCCTGCTTGGCCCGCTCCAGGGTCCGATCCGCTTCTTTGGGCGCAACGGCCGGTTTGCGGAACCAATAATAGGAGTCCCCGGAAAGCCCGGCGGCCGCGCACGCGCCTTCGTGGAGCCGCCACGCCCAAGCGGAGCGTCCGGAAAACCAAATGGCCGCCACCATCGCCGCTGCCATGATAATCCGACCCCGACGGAGAGCGGCGAAGCCTGCGCCCGTCTCCTCCGACCCATCCGGTTCCGGAAGCCAATCGGTTCGGCTCCACAAAATCCCGCAGAGCAACATGAAGAGGAGTTGGACTCCGGGGCGGGCGCTTAAGTTGAACTCGGTCTGGGCATGCACCAAGGCACCAAGCACGGCCACCCATGCTCCCCGGCGCAACCAGACCGCCCCCTTGTCGTTGTGACCAACCGGACGGCACGCTTGGCAACCTTGCCAGAGCGTCAAGCCCAGCAACAACGCCAATAGCGTTCCGCCGGGCCATCCTAAATCACCTGCAAACTGGAGAATGTCGTTATGGGCATAGTCCAACCGATAGCGTCCCATCGATTCAGGTTGGTTCATGGCCAACACCCGGCTGGTTCCGCCGGGGCCTGCACCCCATGGAAAATCCCGGCATAAATTCCAGGCGGCGCGCCAAATTTCCATTCGGGAAGCTTTGGATGTTTCCAGCGCGCCGGTCTCGCCCATGGCCCGGTCCAGAACGTTTCGTTGACGGGCATGCAGGCCGAAAACCAGCGCCGCCAGCACCAACGCGCCCCCCCAGACGCCGAGGCGGAGGCGGAATTCAGGCCGATCTTTGGCCATCCAGATCGCCAGAATGGCACAGGCTGCCAGCGCCGCGGTGGCTCCGCCCATGGAGCCCGTCAGATACAAAGCCGCCCATTGGAGAAGCCACGTAAACCAAAGCAATGGCCGGAGCCAGGCCTCCCAACTGTCGCCCAGCCGCTGAAGCCACCACCGCCAGCCGGTCCTTCCGCGCAAGGGACGGCGGGTGGTCCGAGACAGCATGAAGCCTAACTGCACCGGCAACGTCATGGCCAACAGTCCGCCCAATCCGTTGGGACTGCCGAACGTGCCCAGCAAGCGGCCCGCAGCATCCACGCCCAACGAGATGCCCAGAATCGCCTGGACGATGCCCACGGCCAGCAAGCCGACCACGACCGCTTTCAACGCCTTGCGGTTGCCGAACCGGCGCGCCCCGGCCCAGGCCAGCACGCCCAAGCCCGCCCACAGCCATGCGGTATGGAAGGAAATGAATCGTTCCACCGCCAGCGAACCAGCCGAAGCATCCGCCATCACGTCGGCGAACAGTTTGGCGTCGCCGCGCCAAAATTGGCCGCTCCACTCTCCGGATCCTGACCACAGTTGCCAGCCGCACCACAACGCCAGCAAAAGCGCCGCCGCTCCGGCCAACCGCCGCGGAAGCGGCCGCTGCGCCGGCCGGACTGCGGGAGCCGTCAGCCAGCCCAGGCCGCCGATCAGCCACGCACCGATCGCGATCAGCCGCGACTCGAAAAAACCGACGCTGCCGCGGGGGATCGTGGCCGCCAGCGCCAACAGCGAAACCAGCAGCGCGAAGCCGTATTCCGGCCGGAAATGCTGGCGGCGGGAATGGTGATGGCGATCCCTGGAATGCATGTCAAAGAGGTTCGCCCGCCAGGATTTTCCCGGGATTGCCTTCCGTCAGGTCCGCGGCGCAAGCCTCCCCTTCCCGCTCCGCCAGCCATCGGCGCGCGGCGGCCATCCGGGGGGGGCGCCGCACGGGATCGTGGGCATCCGAAGCCACCACCTGCACCCAGCCGCGGTGCACCCATTCCGTGGCGCGACGGCAGGATGAAGAACCGGGTGCCAGTAGGCAAGCGGCCGTGATTTGGAGCACGGCCCCTTGGTTGCGCAAGCCTTCGACGTCCGCGAGCCGATCGAGAAAATCCAGCCGTTCCGGGTGCGCCAGAACCGGCACAGCCCCTTCCAGACGCAAGCGGAAGACGGTTTCTTTCAGGATTGCCAGCCCGTTCACGAGAGGCGCCATTTCCAGCAACACGTAGCGCCGCTGAACGTCGTAGGCCGGCCAGATGCCCGTGCGATACAGCTCCACGACGTTTTCCAGGAGCGGCATTTCGGCGGCCCAGCGCAAATCGAGTTCGATTCGTTCTTCCCGCAGCCGCGCCCGGAGCCGTTCGGTCGCGGCCGGAATCGCGCGAGGATCCGCCACGCCCAGGCCGCCGTACAGATGCGGAGTGGCCACCAGCGTGCGAATGCCGTCCTCGAGGGCCAGCCGGCACAAGGCGAGCGCCGCGGTTTCATCCGCGGCGCCATCGTCCAATCCCGGCAAGACATGGGCATGCAGGTCGATCATGACTTTGGATGGGATCTCCCGGAACGCCGGCCGGCCAATGCGCCGATCTTCTCGCGCCACCCTTTTTTGGCCGTTTCGGGCCGGTCGCCGTAATACCCCCCGTAACGGCTGTAGTAATAGGACGAATACGCGGCGCCGGACGGCATGTCCACGTTGTTGAGCAGGACGCCCAGCAACTTGATTTTGGACACCGCCATCTGGCGGGCCACCTGCTGGGCGGCATATTTGTTCGTGACGAACGTCCGCACCACCAGCACCGCGCCGTCCATGTGCTTGCCGATGACCAGCGCATCGGCCAGGTTGAGCATCGGCGGGGCGTCGAAAACGAGCATCTCGTATTGCTTGAGCCATTCTTCGAGGCGCCGGCCGAAACGCCCGGAATCCAGCAATTCCACGGGATTGGGCGGAACCGGGCCGCTGGACATGTAGAACAGGTTGGCGATGCCGGTCTGCACGATGGCGCGTTCCGACTCCAGGTTGTCCGCGGCCAGCAGATTGGACAATCCGACGTCGCTGCGGCCGTTGAACACCGCATGGACGCGCGGCTTGCGCAGATCGGCGTCGATCAGCAAGGTGCGCTTGCCGGCCTGGGCGTGGGCGATGGCCAAGTTGACGGCCGTCAGCGTTTTGCCTTCGGCGGGCATCGTGCTGGTGACCACCACGGAGCGGAGGGGCTTGTCCACCATGCTGAAGGCCAGCGCCGTCCGGGCCGAACGGAAGGCTTCGGCAAAATGGCTGCGCGGCTTGTTGACGGCAAAAAGATCGTCGAAAGCCGCATCGCCGGCTTCGGCTTCGGCCGACGGCACCCCACCAATGACGGAGCTGTTCAGCAGCGTCCGAACGTCGCTTTCGCCCTTGATCGTCGTATCCATGTAATCCAGGAAGAAGCAGACGCCGATAGCCAACAAGCCGCCGAAGAAAATCCCCATGAGCAGCATCCGCGAACGCGAGGGCCAGGATTTTTCCTGGGGCACTTCTGCGCGCGACACCACGAACACGCTGTCGCCCTGCCCGCTCAGCTGGCTCACGTTTAATTCGTCGATGCGGCGGATAATGGTGGAATAGGCCTCCTGGATGGAATCCCGGCTCTGGCGGAACAAATTGTACTTGGCCGCCAATTCATTGAACTGGAGAACGGCTTCTTCTTGCTTCCGCAATTCTTCCCGCAGCATCTTTTCTTCATTGAGCGCCTGCTCGTAGCGCCCGCGCAGCGCGTCCACGACATAGGTCGACTCCATCGCCAGTTTCGTGCGGATGGCATCCATCTGGGCGATGGTGCTCTGCAGTTGCGGATGCATGTCCCCCAAACGTGCGCGCATTTCCGAATACTGCTGTTCGAGCCGAGCCAAATCGGTCTTGAGGCTGTTGATCAACGTTGAGGCCTGGACGCCCGGGATGCTTTCGGTCTGGCCGGCTTTCATGGCTGCTTCCGCCGTGCGGTAGTGGGCCTCGGCCTGCATCCGGAGCGGCTCCGCCTTCATCAGATTCTGGTTCAGGCCTTTGAGGCGATCGACCACGATGTTCTGCGCGTCCTCGAAGGAGACCATCCGGTTTGTCGCCATGAAGGCGTGAAGCGCCGTCGTCGATTCGTTGAGTCGTACACGCAACTCTTCGGCCTTTTTCTTGAGTTCGGCGATGCCTTCGTCGGACACGCCCATGCGCCGGCGGCGGTTTTCAGCCAAATAGGAAGAAACAACGGCGTTGACGATTCGCGCGGCTTCCGTCGGTGATTCCCGTTCCACGCTGACGTCGAGCACGAAGCCGCTGCGCGCGGGCGTCACCTGGATCAGTTCCGCCAACTGCCGGACGGGATCCTTGCTTTCCCGGAAATCCTTGCTTTGCGCCAAAAAGCCCTGCTGCAAGACGGCTTCCATGACCGGGGTGGACTTGATGAGCTGGACCTGGGTCTGGATCAGATCGCGCTGGGTCAGGGCGCTGCGGCCGGGATCGAAGGCATCCTGCATGGACGTCAGGTTGACGCCTTTGTTTTCGATCAGCAGGCGCGACGTCGCGGTATAGCGCGGGGTCCTTGTCCAGGCGTACAAAACGGTCGCCGCCACCACCAGCAGAAAAACCCCGGCGGCCACCGGCAAGCGCTGCCGGACGACCGCCACGTAATCCCACAGGTGCAAGCCCGTTCCTTCTTCGTTGTTCCATTCGGTCATGGTGATCCTGTTCTTCCGGCAAGTGGCCAGAACCCGCCCCTTCGCCGACTAGCGATTCAGCGAATAGGAGAAAGTAAAGATGCCGCGGATGAAATTCATGAATTCGGTCCAAACCATCTTGGATCCCGACGCCCGGACGTGCAGCACATCGCCGTCGCGCAAGTAGATGTTGGGCATTTCGCCCCGTTCGATGCGGCCCATGTCCAGCTGGTACACGCTTTCCTGGCCCGTTTCCGCCCGTCGAATCAGCGAAACGGCCCGGCGATCCGCCAAGTCCGTGAAGCCCCCGGCCAGGGCCATGGATTCCAGCGCCCGCAACTGCTTGCGGAACGTGAAGGCGCCGGCCTGCTTCACTTCGCCGTAGACGTAGATCAGCGGCGCCTTGGGCACGTAGACAACGTCACCCGCGCTCAATACCGGATTCAGGTTCGCTGCGCCCTTTTCGAGCAGCTCATCCAAATCGATCAGGATGCGCGATTCGGACCGGCCTTTTCCCCGCCGAATCACGTAGGCCAGGCCGCCGGCGGAATCCTGGGGGCCGCCCGCCAGCGTCAGCATGTCCAGCAGGGTGGACACGTTCTGGTGGATGGCATAGGTGCCCGGTTGGTTCACCGAACCGATGACCGAAATCTGGCGGCTCCGGAATTCGCTGACCCAGACGCCGACCCGCGGCGCCTGCAGCACGTTTTGAGCGATCAATTCCTGTTCGATCAAACGCTGGATTTCCTGGACCGATTTGCCGTCCACGTTCAGGGCGCCAACGGCCGGCAGCGAGATGACGCCCGTTTCCGAAACGCGCAGCTGCAGCGTTTTGGTCTGGTCGTTGGCTTCCCATTCGAAAATGCTGACTTCCACCACGTCGTCGGGCCCGACCTGGTATTCGTTTTTCTGCAATGCCAGCAACTCCTGGGTGGCCATGACCTGCTGCAGGCTGGATTCGTCGCTGAAAAACGCAGGCTCGCCGCTGCCCAGCCCCAGCAGGTTTGCGGCGGGATATTGGGACGATGAACTTGCGCAGCCCTGCAGCCACGCCATGCTCGCCAAGGCCAGCGCACACGCCCGGCCCAAACCACTGGTCTTCTTGTTCATGACTAACCACCCACCTTCAAAATAAACGCCCCCGTATCCCCCGAAAAACAGGCGCTTGGTGGAAGGAACTCCGCCAAGCGCCAAAGTTTCATCGACTGCGATTAGAGCGCGCTGGGCCCGTCGTCATCGCCATCGTTGCCGCCGCCGCCGGGAGGCGGAGGCAGGCCGCCATCGCCCTGCTGATCGCCGGAACCGTCGCCGTCGTCATCGTCGTCGTTATTGTTGTCGTAGATGGCATAGCCGACGCCGCCGGCTACCAGCACGACCACGCCGCCGATCACCACGGGCTTAAGCCAAACGGGGGCGCCGCCCTCAACAACTTCCTCTTCCTGTCCGGCCACCAGCATGCCGGCATCCGGAATCACGACGCGGCAAGAGGTCAATGTTGCATCGCTGGCAACGTCCAGGACGGAAAGATTCTGCCCGGACACGTTCAGCAGGTAGCGGCCTTCGCTCAGCGCAACGGCCGCACGGCCCAATCGATCCGAAACCGCTTCGGCCAGCACGCCGCCGTTTTCGGGTGAAAGCATCTTGAGCTCGGCCGCCGCCAGGGGCGTCACGCCATCGCTCTGCAGCAGGGTAAAGGAAACTTCACCCGTCTTGAACTGAATCAACTGGCTGTCGCCATCCGCCGCCTGAACAGAGACGGAAGCCACCAACGCCAACACAGCCATCAAACCCATCACTTTACGCATCTCATACTCCTCTTTACTTTTCGACAAGACGGATAAAGCCTTGTCGGCATTAATTTTCTCGCTTAGTTGAAACATAACGTGCCGCCCGGGTCAAGCGATTTATAAGATTATTCGCAGATTATTTATTCGCTGATTATTTATTCGCCCGATCATTTATGAGCATATGAGCATTTAAGAGCTGGCTACGGAATCAATTGGGATGCGCCACACTGTTCCGCCACTTCCACCAGGCATTCCACCAGGGAGCGCGAACAGCGGGACCACGCAAATCGCTCGGCGTTCACCCGTGCGGCGGCCGAAAGCCTCGCCCATTCCGCGGCGTCTTGCAGCAGCAGCCGTAAGGCGGCAGCGACGCCAGGGACGTCGTCGGGATCGCAAAACACCCCCCCCCGGCCACAGATTTCCGGAATGGCGCAGACGGTGGAACTGACGACCGGCGTGCCGAAAAGCTGCGCCTCGACGGCAGGGATGCCGAAGGACTCGCAGCGGCTCATCAGGCAAAATACGCGCGACTCGGCATAGAGGCGGTCGAGAGCTTCGCGCTCGACGAACCCGGCGAATTCCACGGCGGCGTCCATACCCAGCGCGGCGACCAGCGCGCGGATTTTCCGCTCGTAGGCCGCATCGGGCCACGAGCCGGCGAACACGAGCCGCGCCTCGGGGCAAGCCGTGCGCACCTCGCGCAACGCGCGTACGAGGGTTTCCGCATTCTTGTGCGGAGCCATAACCGACGTGCACAGGATTTGGCCGGGCTTGCGCGGAATGCCCGCCGCCGCGGCGGCACGCGCACGGGTGGCGTCGGCCGCGGCCTGATAGACCACAAGCCCGCGCTTTTCTTGAAATCCGGCATTGGCGCGATAGGCTTCCTGCATATAGCGGGAATTGAATACCAAGACATCGGCCGCGCGCATCGCCCGACGGTAGGCCCGGCGCTGGAGCCAGGCCTTGGGAGCGTCGTGCCAGCGCCGCGCGGCCGGTACCAGCGCCCACGGATTCTGGCAAAAGACGATTTGCGGCACGTCCAGCCCGTGCGCGGCGAGGCCGCTGGGCGTGAAGTAGGCAAAGGCGGCGTGCTTCCGGACCAGCCCCGCCAGATGCGCGCGCTCCCACAGCGCGCGCGCCAACCAGCCGTGCGTGGCGGCCGGTGCGATTTCCAAGTCCGCGCGATCGCCCAGCCCCGCGCGCAACGCGGCCATCTCGGAGCGGCACACGACCACGAGGCGGACGCGGCCGCGCAATTCCTCCGCGACGCGGTCCATGTGTCCCAGCAGCACGTGCCACCCGCTGACGTTGGTCACCGACAGCGCGTTGACCAGCAGCGTTGCGTTTGGATTGGATTTTGGTTGCGTCATTTGCGGAATTGAACAGCCCGGCTCGGCAGGAACGCCTCGCCCTACCCTAAATCCTCGGAACGGCCCAGGTAGGGCGCACCCTCTGGGTGAGCCGACGTTTTTCCATCTTTACGCATGCAGCGGAAGTTCCGTCTCGACGACGTCCCAGCAGACCAGGCGGACGGCGAAGATTTTCAACGACTCGCGGAGATGCTCCAGTTCGGCGGCGGCGATGGGCTCGACCAAATAGAGGACGTCGATGCGGTGCTGGACGACGAGCGCGGCCAGTTCGCGGCAGGTGCCCAGCACGCGCATGCCGTGGACGTAGTGGCCCGTGATGGCCGCGTCGTCGCTGACGATGCCCACAACGTCCAGCGGCACGCGGTCGCGGGCGCCGTAGGCGACTTGGCGCAAAAACAGCGTGGTGCGGTAGCCCGCGCCGCACACCAGCGCGCGGGCCGGGGGCGAGCCGCCGGCGGCCGTGCCGCGCAACAGGTGCGGCATCAAATCCTGCACCACGCGCAGGGCGGCGCGGGTCATCACGATGACGGGGCCCGCGGTGCCGGCCAAGAGGAGGTAATACAGGGCCCATTGGACGGTCCCGCCCCCGTCGCGGATGCCCAGCAGGCGCAGGCCGAAGACGGCGGCATAGCCCGCCACGACCGCCAAGCCGGTGGCGGCGTATTCCGACACGCGGGCGAGATACCACACCCGCGAATAGGCTTTCGCCAGCAGCAAAAAGACAAACGGCACGACGACGTCGAGCGGCGCGGCGCGCAGCCAGGCCTGCTTGAGGGGCCAGTTCCGCACACCGTCCTGCGCATCCAGCAGCGCCAAACCCAGCAAAACCGCCAAGCCCAGCACGATGCCGTCGCCGACGATGTAGGCCAGCAACGTCTTGTTGCGCCGCACAGGGCGCGCCAAGCCCTGCAACACCACCTGGCCGCTCTCGCGCAATTCGATGTCGGCCAGATGGCGCACCACCGTATAGGCCGCCAGCAAAAAGGCCAGCACGAGAATACCCAGCGCGCGGTCGTTGAACGCGCTGGCCAGCAGGCCAACCAGCACCAGCACCCCCGTGGTCATCCCTTCGCCGCCCGTGCCGCCGGCATAGGTGGCCAGATTGCCGACGTTGGCGCTGCCGCCCGCCCCGACCGCGGCCCCTTCCCCGCCGGCGCTCCCGCCCGCGCCGTACACGGTGCCGGTGGAACCGAACCAGGACGCGCCGCCGGCGGTCGCCGCCGTCCCGCCGATGCCGACCGTCACGGTCTGCGTCGAACCGGGCGTCACGGCGATCGAACTTCTGGCGTAGCCGCCGCCGCCGCCGCCGCCGGCATTGTTGCCGGTGGTCGTGGCCTTGCCGCCGCCGCCGCCCGCACCCATTTTGGCCTTCCCGTGTTCCAACCATGAATGAGTACACATCAACGTTGCCAGCATCGCCACGGACGTCTTTGATCATCGTGACCCTCCGCCAGGTTGGCCCATAGCTTGCCTTGTTTTGCACGCTTCACTCTGCGAGTGATCCCGACGCCCTGGAGATGGCTGGCACTCTTTGAGTCAAATGTATCTCTGTGCAGCATTGGGCAATTGATTTGAAGCGACAGCAGCGATGTGACGGCAACACACTCCGATCTCTTTGACGCCATTAATTTGGCGCCAATCATGCAATCGCGGGAATATCATTAATTACTTATTTTAGTGGCTATATTTGGCCCGCTTTTAACGAATATATAATGATGAATCTTCTCCTTCTGTCCCTGCAACATGACCATTTCCAATCCGGATATTGTGGCGGAACCCCGGAGGAAACCCCTGTACTTCATTGCCCGAATACAGAAGCAACGCTTTATTTCGTCATTTGGCCTGTTGGGGAGTGCGCAGACATGACCGCGTTTCATGGCCGCGATATGTTATCGCAGATACCCGGGGGGGCAGGATTGGCAGCGCACTGCCGAATGCGCTTGCCAACATTGACTCAAGCAAGTTTAACCGGTAGGCAGCAACGTCTGAAGGATTGGGGTATCCCACGACAAAGCCGGCGAGACGAGGACTGGCTGATCAGACGCTGGCCATCCAGATCCGGAAATCAGGCAATGTGTTCCAACAGAAATAGCCCGGCGGGTGGGCAGGGGCACAGACTTTCGACCTCAAGAATCAACCAAACCAGTGCGCTTCATTTCAAGCCAATCAACGGCATAATGCAACAGATCCTTTGAAGATGAAAAGTGCAACTTGTCTTTGATGTGAATACGGTGCAGGCCAATTGTTTTGGCACTGATCCCCAGCTCTTCGGCAATTTCCTCGGTGCTTTTCCATTCCCCGATTCGATGGAACACATCCTTCTCCCGCGGAGTCAAGGAGCTGACCAGCTCATCATGCGATCGGAGGTTGTCGATTGACAATAACGGCTTGCATTCCGGCCACCACTCCTTGCCACAGGCCACCTGCCAAAAGGCCATTTTGATTTCCTCCGCCGTACGGCGTTTGCTGATGAAGCCCCGAGCTCCCATCTTCCGGCTAAAATGCACATACAGATCGGCATCGTAAGCCGTAACCACCAGAGTTCGGACGCGCGAATGGGCCTGTAAATAGCTGCTGAGCAGACGAAACAGACATCTATTACCGATGAAAATGTTCACAACCAGCAAATCGGGTTCCACTTGCCCAAGATAACGCTCCAGTTCCACAATGCAGCCGACTTTTCCGGCGATATACACACCGGGAACAGACTGCAGTATCGTGGAAATGGCATGCAACATCACAGGTTGCCCCTCTCCCACCACGACATTCATTGTTGGTGAATTCATGTTTTCAATACACATGCGCGACAAGAATCTGAATCAGGACTTTTCGGCTACTTGTTACAACATGCTGCTTGCGTTCACACACCCGTCCGCCCCGCCATGAATGCCTTTGCTGCTGGGAAATGCATCACCATTGTCCTTGTCTTTGGGGACTGAACTTATGGCCGAATCTGCTGAAAAGAGTGTATTGAACACATCTGCATCTCAATCTTCAGGGGAGTATACGGAAACTTCGATGCAACATCGCTTTCATTTCATGTATTCTAGCATTAGTATTTCATTGTTGTCCAGCTTATAATAGCCTGCCCACGCGTTTTTTTCTCCTTGAACCAGTTCGGAGGCGGAAGGATATTTGACCCCAGTCAGAGTTTTTCGCATAACAGCCACAAACACAACTAGTTACTTATGGAAATTGAAATGACGACTGCTCCCTGACCTGCCCATGACCTTCATCTGCTCGTTTGCAGTGCCCGGTTATCGATGTTCAATAGCGGCTCCCGCACCGATGTCACCAACTGCTAAATATCATCCTGAAGCACTCCATCGTCCTTGCTGACGGATCCGTATTGCATCAGTGGAACCTTTTCACAGAGTTGAGGAATGAGTCTATAGGGGGTTTTTGTACATTTAATTTTTTCTAATTACTTTCCATCAACGCCACGCCACAGGAATCAGTCGTCAAGTCGGGTCCGAATGAACCCGGGTGCCCAAGCGATATATTGCGCGAGTCCGTTCTGGCACGTGCAAGGTGCAGACTAATCGGGCAGAGCCGTCACGGATTGGATGGCTCCGTAGTCTTCCAGTTTTTCCACGATGTCCGGCCGGGCATAACCTGTGCGGCGTTGCAACCGGCTCAGTTCCGTCCATATGGAACCTCCGGCCTGATCCACCACGGTCACGTCGGCCCCTCTGGTCAAGAGATCATCGACAATACGGATATCGCCTTTGCGCACGGCGAACATCAGCGAAGATCGCCCGGCTGGTGTCTGGGCATTGACATCCGCACCATGCTCGACAAGCAGCCGCTCCATTTCCCGTTGCCCCCTGTGAATGGCCACCATCAGCACGGTGACTCCATGAATATTGCGGGCATTGACATCTGCCGCCCGCTTGAGCAGTAAACGGGCCATGGCGACATCACCCCGATAGACCGCAACCATCAGGGCCGTCCATCCCTCTTGTCCCCGCTCGTCTACATCAGCCCCCATCTTCAAATGACGCTTCACGCCGGCGATGTCGCCCTGCTGCGCCGATTCATACAAAGACAGTTGGGACAGGGAGTGCGGCCCGCAACCCCTGCATACCGACAACCCTCCCCATGCCATTGCCGACATGATCATCCTGAAGCCGACAGCCGCGGCACGGGACCAGGTGCGCGAGTGGCCACATATTTCGGACTTACCTGATGATTCCCGGTTCGCCGCGTACCGCTGAAATCCAAGACGGACAAACCCATCACACGCTCTCATGAAACCCAATATCCCATGGTCTGTCCGTCACGTACTATCGGGGGTTTTTGCAATACTCACACCGGAGGATTATTCTGCAAGTGCACCCGGCCCGGATGGTGCTGGCCCGTGACTTCTGGTCGAATCAGAAATTCGGAGATAACAACTGTGGCTTACCCCGTATGGCCACGTACAACGAGGCCTGCACACCCCCTCCAGGGCGGACATGACACCCAGGCTGTGCCATGTCCGGGTTAAAACTCAACTGCGGTGTTCTCCCCCCTTCGCAGATAGTAGTAGGCGGCGCCCGGTGCCAGTGTTTCTTCGTCATTAACGACTTGCCCCATGCCCAGATCGAACCAGCAGCCGTCATAGGGCGCCCCCCAGTTGGTGACGAACATCAGGAATCGCCAGGATCCATCCGCCCGTTGAGTCACCAAATGGTCGGCGGATTCCGCCCAGGCGCCCCCCTGCGGTTCCGCGGTTGCCAACGTCTGTTTGAGCAACAGCTCTTTTCCTTCGGAAAGACCGAGTAAGTTGAACCCCGTCTGCAGCGTGAGGGTCTGAGTGCCGGCGTTTCCCACGGTCCCGGAGAAGGTGACATTGACCGGGCTGCCGGCGGCGCGGCGCACCCAGAATCCCTGGCCGGCGGGCAACGCATATTCGCTGGGGTTGCCGGTGGATTCCCGCCAGGTTCCGGCGGCATCCAGATAGAGCGTGCGCCAGGAATCGTCGCCTTGGTAGATATAGACCCCGTCGCCGCCGGCGCCGATGCCGTCGTTGTTCCCGGTCAAGACTTCGGCGAGGGCGGCGCCGAGCGTTCCGTTGAATCGCCGATCGATGCACAGCGGCGGGGAGATCATGCTATATCCGGTGGCGGACAGGGGGAGGCGGATGACGCCCCAGACGTGATCGTTTGGGGGGCTGCCGCCGGCATAGGTCACCTGGTAGAACCGGCGGTCCACTCCGTCCAGCAGGTCGTTGTCGATGAACTGCCGGGCTTCTTCGGCCGCCAGGTATCCCGCGCAGCGGACCCAGCCCATGGTGGCGGCAAACGGCTCGTCGCTGGAGTACACGTCATATCCCATGCCCGCGATGCCGGCCCACTGAACGGTGACCTGGGAACTCGAACTGCCCGCCACAACGTTCGTGATCATGGGCGGAACGAGGATCGTGGTCTCGGCCTGCGAACGATCATAGCCGGTTTCGCCGGGATCCGCGGCCGTGGCGCTGATCCATACCTGGCCCGTCACGATGCCCGGCCCCAGCGTCTGCATGCGCAGGGTCAGCGAGGCGCTTGCGCCGTTGGCCAGATCGCCGATCGTCCAGAGGCCGGTTCCGGCATGGTAGCTGCCATCTCCCGCATGGGACAAATAGCCGACTTGGCTCGGCATCTGGTTGGAAACGACGACGCCTTGTGCGCTGTTGGGACCGGCGTTGTGCGCCAGCAGGACGTATTCCAGCGCATCGCCGACTGACACCGGATCCGGGCTGTCGCTGAGGGTGATGGCCAGCCCCTGGACCGGTGGGCGTTCATAGGGTCCCAGGTCGATTTCCGCATAGACGCGCGGCTGCCCGTCCAGGTCTGTATAGAGCGTATTGTAGTAGTTGTTGCCCATATCCCGGCACGGCGACGAGGCTTGCAGCCGATAGTCGCCTGAGACCGGATCCACGAAATATGGATTGCCCATGAGATTGCCGGGACCGGGGTAAACCTGGTCGGCCAGCGTATAAGCGATCTCCGTGGCTGTGATCGAGCCTTCCACGATCGAGTTATAGACCAGGTTTGCGCTCACATCCGGCACCGTATTGTCATAGATCGTGCAATTGATCACGACACCGCCGCCATCGATTCCCGCCTGGTTCCCGACCACCAGAACGTTGGCGATCCGCGCGTTCGGATCCGCGGCCAGCACCGCCCCGAACCCTTCGTTGTCGCTCAGGATGCTGTTGACGACATATCCGCTGGTCACGTCCACTCCCGCGCCAGAGTTGTCCGTCACGGATCCGTCGCGGAGGGTGAAGCCCGAAACCACTGCCGCGGCGTGGTTGACGCGCAGCACGCCATAGTGTTCCGTCCCCGACCGCCGGATCGCCGTCGCGGCGGCGCCCTCCACGCTTTCCAGCCGCACCGCCTTGGATATCACGATCTGCGCCGGCGCGTCGTATTCGCCGGCGGCCACCCAGACTGTCTCTCCGGGTCGGGCGGCCAACAGGGCGGTTTGAATATCCCGAGCCGCCGTCGCCCAGTTGGTATAGGGCGACAGGCTGCTGCCTTCGTGTGATACGAAGCGGTCGTGCAGTCCCGTTGGCGGGCGCCAGCTGTAATCCTGGCCGTTCAGATCCGCCGACACCGGATCATAGTCGCGATACGTCGGGACGAACGAACCGCTGGCGGCGGAGGGCGTTGCCCGCCCGCTCCAGCCCTGGACCACCGACCGGCTGTAGTAGCCGCCCCCCGCCGTGGTGGCGCTGCCCCCGCCGCCCGAGAAGCTGATGGGAACACCATCGATCCCTTCCCCCGTATTCGCATCCGTGATGCGCCCCGCAATCACCCGCGGGGGCAGCCAGACGAAGTCCTGGCTCGCCGGCGGCGTCGTCACGCTTTTCAGGGAGCGCGATGCCGGCGAGAACGAGCCGCTGCCATGCGAGGGGGTAAGGCTGCCGCTCCACCCATGGACGACATTCCGGCTGAAGAAACCGCCGCCCGCGGTGGTCGCGCTGCCGCCTCCTTTGGAGAAGCTTACGCTCACCCCGTCCACCCCCGCTCCGGTATCCTGATGGGTGATTCGCCCCGATACCGCCACCGGCGCGATCCAGGCATAGTCCTGGTCTGCTTGCGCGACCGTCACGGAACTGTAGCTGCGGCCGGCGGGCGTGAACGAACCGCTGCCGTAGGCCAGCGAGACGCTGCCGCCCCAGCCATGCCTCACCATCAGCGTATAGTAGCCCCCCCCGCTGCTCACCGTGGTCTTGACCCCGTTGTCGTTAAGGGAGACCGTCACGCCGTCCACCCCCGTCCCGTCATCCTGACGGACAATGCGTCCCGAGATGGCGAGCGGGGCGATCCAAGCGAAGTCCTGCCCGGACGAATCGCTCGACAGGTTGGAGAACGAACGGTTGGCGGGCGTGAACGAGCCGCTGCCATACGAGGGCGTCAAGGTCCCCGTCCATCCGTAGGTGGCGCTGATCGTGTAGTAGCCCCCGCCGCTGGTAATGACCGTCTTTGTCCCGCCGTCGTTCAGCGTCAGCGTCACCCCGTCCATGCCCTCGCCGGTGTCCTGGTTCGTCACCCGGCCGGAAAGGGTCCGCGGCCGGATCCACAGGAAGTTCTGTCCGGTCTGGTCACTGACAACGGAACTGTAGGATCGGAACGCCAGGGAAAACGAACCGCTTGCGCTGGTCGGCGTCAGGGTTCCGCTCCAGCCGTCAGGCACGGACAGGCTGTAGTAGCCGCCCCCGCTGCTCATGGCGCTCCCCGCGCCGCCGGACAATGTCAACGTCACGCCATCCACCCCCGCGCCCGTCTCCTGGTCGGTCACGCGCCCGGCGATCTCGCGCAGCGGCGCGATCCACTGGTAGTCCTGCCCGGCCTGCTCCTCTACGACGTTCGCGTACGTGCGCGTAAAGGGAGAGAACGAGCCGCTGCCGAAGGACAAGGTCGCGCTGCCGCTCCACCCGTAGTAGACCAAGTTCGTGTAGTCGCCGTTGCTGCTCGTGGTCGTGCTCCCGCCCCCGTTCGAGAACGTCAGGGTCACCCCGCTCACGCCCGCGCCCGTATCCGAATGCGTGATCCGGCCGGTGATCCGCCGCAGCGGCGGATTCCAGGTGTAGTTCTGGTTGTTCTGGTCAACCACCAGATCCGTGTAATCGCGACAGGTCGGGCTGAACGTCCCCAGCGCGTACCCCGGCGTGGCGCGACCCGTCCAGTTGTAAGCCACGGTGTTGCTGTAGAACCCGCCGCCGGCCGTGGTGGCCGTGCCCCCCTCGTTCCCGAACACCAGCACCACCCCGTCCACGCCCGCCCCCGTGAACTGGTGAACCACCCGCCCGCGCAGTGTCGGCGCCACCGTGTGGAAGAACTCGTACGGGCCCATGTCAATCGTCTGCGACTTCCGGGCCGACCCTTCCAGATCCACCAACAGCGAGTTGTAGCTATCGTTGCCCGTGTTGATGCCCGGCGAGCTTGCCTGCAGCCGGAAGTTCCCGCCCGGCGCATCCGCAAACAGCGGATCCGCCGTCGTCGAACTCACCGGGGTCTGGATGCCCGCGGCATCCGCATAGCAGGAATGCCGCACGTGGAGCGTGTCGGACGCCGCCAGGTTCGCCGAGGTGCCGCCGCCCGCATGCACATTGTTCCACACGATGCTGTTGTCGACGTATACTGGACCGGCCTCCGCCTGGCACACCCCCCCGATCCCCGTGCCCCCGCTCTTGACGTTGCCGTAGACCGTGCAGTTGATCAGCCGGGAGCCGCGCTCCAGCCGCACCCCGCCCGCACTCCCATCCTCCGCGCCCCCGTCGTTGCCCACGATCAGGCAGTTGATCGCCTGCGCGTTGTTGTCCAGCCACAGCCCCCCCGCCCGAGATGCCGTCTGGTTGGTGTTGCCCCGGATGATGCAGTTCCGGATCACGGCCCCGTTGTTCAGCGTGGCCCCGCCCGCCAGGCCTTCCGCACCCTCGGAGGCGGATAGATGCCCGCCCTCCAGCGTGAACCCGTCCAGCACCACCCCCGAGCCGCTCAGCGAAAACAACCCCGTGTTCCCCGATATCCGCCTCACCCGGGTCCACTCCGCCCCGTTCACGCTGCGGATGGTCATCGCCACCTGGCCGGTGATGACTCCCGTCACCTCGTAGGTCCCGTCCGCCACCCACACGTTGTCCCCGCTGCGGGTCGCATGGATCGCCGTCTGGATGTCCTTCGCCGCCATCGACCAGTTCGTGTACGGATACTTGTTCAGGCCCGTCAGCGACACATACCGATCTCCGGCAAGATACGGCGGCGCCCAGGCATAGTCCTGATTGGCCTGGTCCGCGGTGACGTTGCTGTAGTCCTGGTAAGCCGGCGTGAAGGTGTCGCTCCCGTAGGACGGCGTCGCGCGACCGCTCCACCCATGCACCACTTCCTGCTCGTAGTACCCGCCCCCCGCCGTGATCGTGCTGCCCCCGCCATTCGAAAAGCTCAGGGTGACGCCATCCTCCCCTTCGCCCGTGTCCTGCTGCGTCACCCGCCCCGAAATCGTCCACGGCGCAATCCAGGCATAGTCCTGGCCGCTCTGGTCCTCCGTCACGTTGCTGTAGCTCCGCGAGGCCGGACTGTACGAGCCCCGCGCCGTCTGCGGCGTCGCCGTCCCGCTCCACCCGTGATATACCGCCCGGCTATAGTGCCCTCCCCCCACGGTCTCCGTGCTGACCCCGTCGGAAAAATCCACCGTCACCCCGTCCAGCCCCTCGCCCGTGCCCTGGTCCGTGATCCGCCCCAAAATCGTCCGGTTCGGCGGCGTCCACACCAGACCCTGGCCCGTCACGTCCGCCACCACGTCGCTGTAGCTGCACATCGCCGGTTCAAAGCTGCCCAGCCCCCCGTACAACGGCGTCAGGCTGCCGCTCCACCCGAACGGCAGCGTGTTCGTGAAATACCCCCCGCCTGCCGTCGTCGCGCTCCCGCCCCCGTCCGAAAACTGGATCGTCACCCCGTCCACCCCCGCACCCGTAACCTGATGCACTACCCGGCCGGACATCCGCGGATCGGGCGGCGTCCACGTGTAGTTCTGTTCCGTCCGGTCCGTCTTCAAGTCCGTGTAGCTCTGGCTTTCCGGCGTGAACGCCCCCACGCCATGCGTGGGCGTCAATGTCCAGGTCCCCCCATAGGTCAGCGGCACGCTGTAATACCCGCCCTCCGCCGTCTCCACCGTCCCGCCCCCCCCGCTGATCGCGATCGTGATCCCGTCCACCCCCGCACCCGTGTATTGGTGGATCACCCGGCCCGACACCACCGGATCCGGATACGCTATGTACGTAAACCCGTTCGTCAACGTCTCCACCTGCCCCGCGCTGTTGCTCACCACCACGTCCACCACCCCCGCCCCATGCGCCGGCGTCACTACCGTGATCGTGTGCTCGTCCACCACCTGGACGCCCGTCGCGTCCACGCCCCCAAAAGTCACCGTCATTCCCCGGCTCAGCTCCTCTCCCACAGTGACCAGCGGCAGCTCCGCCGTGTCCCACAGCCGGTACTTCAGGTTCAGATACCGCTCCACCTGCTGACGGCCTGCCGTGTTCAAAGCCGCATTGAAGATTATGACTTCCGCCCAGTCGCCATCGAGCGTTCGATCATTGTACGTATTCTGCCGCGTCAGCGTCGAGGCCACCAGGTTCGCCGTGGGAGAGAACTGAATCGCCCGGAATACCGGTTGTTTCGTAACAGAGGTAGGCGCCACCTGAACGCCGTTGACATAGGCCGCCCCATTGCGCAGCGCTGAGGAAGAGAAAGCGGAACTGATGAGCGGAGTGCCCTGTCCTTCCGATTCGCCGTGGAAATCATAGGCCGACGCGTCCCCCAGAATCGGCGGACAGCATCCGTGCGGTTGGCTCGCGGCTATGTTGATGACGAAGAAACAGTCCCGAACCGAGGAAATGCCGGTGAAACTCATCCAATCGTTGTAAAACCTCACCGCCGGAAGGCCGTTGACCATACCGGGCTGGTAGGACGGAGTGTACGTCGGATTGGATTGGGATGCGTCCCGACCGCAACCCGATTGATCCGCCCAGGCCGCCACCGCCCCCCCTGCCGTTGTGTCCGCAATCCCGGCATTGCCCTTCAGCCACAAAAGATTCCGCTCGGAATCCGCCAACGCGGGGAACAACGCCGACAGGCTGCTCTCGCTCGTGCCCCCCCCCCGCTATTACGACAGGAACACCGTCGTCCCCCCATCCGGGATCGACGGCACCTGCACCCATACCAGTGTGTTCGTCGTGTTGATCCCCGACTCCAGCCAGTAGGATAATGATGTGATCCCGTCCGCATCCTTGAACCGGATATCCGAGCCGTCCGCCTCCATCCGGCCCGCCGCGATCAGGCTCGCCGTGTCCAGCCGAATCGGAATCTCATAGTCCGTCAACTCTGGCCCCGTGTAGCTGATCGTCACGGGCCTCATGTTTCCCGACCCGAAGAACCCGGATCCCGTGATCGTGACCAGCGTCTTGCCGACTGTTGGTCCGTTATTCGGCGTGATCCCCGTCACCCTCATCCCCGGCGCCAGCCAGTCGTAATCCTCGCCCAGCAGATCCCCGGTCACATTACTGTAGTCCTTCGATGCCGGCGAGAAGCTTCCCAGCGAATACGACAGCGTCACCGTCCCGCTCCACCCGTACGCCACCACATTGCTGTAGTACCCCTGTCCGTCCGTCGTCACGCTGCCCCCGCCGCCCGAGAAACCCAGCTCCACGTCATAAATTCCATCCCCCGTGACCGCGTCCCGCACATACCCGTCTATCACCGGGTCTGGCGGACGCCATGAGTAATTCTGATCCGTCTGGGTTCCACCTTCCGCCGCATAACTCCGAGAGACCGGCGTGATCGTTCCGCTTGCATACGAGACCAACGCCGTCCCGCTCCACCAGTAACTGACCTCGCGGCTGTAGTTACCGCCCCCGCTCGTCACCTCACCCCCGGCGCCCTGCACCGCCTTCCGCGCCTCCGCCCCCGGTGGCGTGAAGTTCGCCGTCCATAAGGCTTGTCCCTTCGTGATCCGGAACTCATCCATGTAACCCGTCATAAACAGTGTTCCATGCCGACCTCCGATCTTCGGCGCCGCATTTCCTTCCGCCAAAGCCGCCGACGACGACCAGGTGGCCGTCTGTTGGCCGTTCTTGAACGCATAAAACGTGTTTCCCCGACGGGACACCGCCAGGTGTACCCACTGATTCAGCGTCGCCGTACCCATGGATTGCAAATTGGCAATATCCCACCCTGTCCCGCTACTCATAAGGACATACAACATTCCGCCCGAGTAGCATCCCAACAACAGGGGTTCCGGATTCCGGTCATCACGCACAAACGACGACGCCCCCTCCGTCGCCGCCGTCCGGTATTCCCACCAGTCCACCGTGAAATCGCCGTCCCCGAAATCGAAATCGGCGCTGTCCGCGATCTCTACATAGTCTCCGATCCCGTCCAGGCACAACGACCCCGTTCCATACTTTTCCCAGGACGTCGAAAGCGCCGCGTCGCCCTGCGTATTGACGATCCGCCGGCCATCCGATGCATCCATCTCTCCATCGGCGTGCAACAGCAGTTTGCTTGCCCCGTCGTTCAAATACGCGCCGTCCGGCGGCGTGAAGGCCCCGCTCCAGCGCGCCACGCCCGGGCTCAGCCGCACCTCGTCGAGATGCCCGTTGAAGTGATACTGGCTCCCCGTGGCGTCCCAGTAGTTGCCACCCACATGCAGAGGCTCCGCCCCCGCCCGGCTGTACGTCTGCCCGCTCACGTCCTGGTCCGCCCCCACCTGCACTCCATTGACGTAAAACCGCAGCGCATCGCCGCTGCGCACCGCGGCTATGTGGTACCAGGTGTTCGCCGAAGGCGTCCAACTGACCGACTTGGCCACCGTTGCGCTCCCGTCATGCCGAGACAGCGTCAACTGATTGCCGTCCACTGTCAACAGCCACCCCGTCGTCCGTCCGTCATAGCTGCCGTCTCCCAGGCCGATCAGCGGATTGCGCGCCTGGATCGCCGTGAACCGCGCCCACAGGTCGATCGTGAAATCCCCGCCGCCCAGGTCGAATCCGTAATCATGCGCCACCGTCAAATAACTCGCCCCGTTCAGCGACAAGGAGGCATTCCCGAATTTCTTCTGCGCACTGGTCAGTTTCGGCGCGCCCGTTAATGCAACCGCGTGTCCGGACGCCGATGCATCCTTCACCGCGCTCTCGCCGTGGACGCCGTTGAATCGCAACATCAACACCGTGTTGCTCCCCACCACCTCCGCCGGATCCCCACCATCCGCAAAGTCCACCTGCACCCCGTCCACTCCCGCCGCCGTGTACTCGTTGGTCACGCACCCCGAAATCGTGACCCCGGGAACGACCCATGCAAAGTCGCGATCCAATTGGTCCAGCGTCAACACCGGATAGGTATGGCCGGCCGGCTCGAACGACCCCAGGTGATACGATGGCGTCACCGTCCCCGACCAC
>Ga0209510_1000436_pt1 | contig 58553 bp, 55 predicted proteins | sample BiotimSIPDNA_FD_185749 | JGI IMG/M metagenome (GOLD analysis project Ga0209510, IMG submission 185749) | Anaerobic biogas reactor microbial communites from Washington, USA - Biogas_R1 time_0 SIP DNA (SPAdes) (version 2) | ecosystem: Engineered > Bioreactor > Anaerobic > Unclassified | place...
CACATTTTTAGCTCCGAAATTAGTTCGCAGAAAAGGTATTACTTAATATTGTAAGTGGTTCTTGCCAGGTATAGTTGCAAAAATGAAACCAGAATCCGGATCTCGTTTGTATGATGAATGACAATTATATCTTCAGAAGATAGACCAAAAGAGAAATTGGCACCTGATAAAACTCCCCTAAATGTATTTCGATAAGTTCAGAAATTTCTATCCTGTTTAAGGCCAAATTGTCCATTAAACAGGGATCTGATTCAGGCCCGACCTGGCAAACCTGCTGGTTACTCCGGTAAGCCTTATCTGACAGTCACTTTGGTAAGCCCTTGTTGGCTTGTCACTTCGACCAGTCTTCGGTGAGAAGTCTTTTTATTAAGAATAAACAATTACATTTTAATCATTTATATCTTCCATTCTCTTTCAACATAGTCTTTTTACGTTAGAATCGAGAAAAATGAAAGCAGTAATTTTGAATAAAACTTCAGCATTATTTGAAATGATCTTATATCCAGGTTAAATTTTTTCCGCCGAAAGAAGATTTAAAAGAAGTCTTTGGGAGGAAAGTCCAAAAAACAGATATTGACATCATTTTTTGCTAATACTATTTTAGAAATTCCTTTTTGCGAGAGTAGCTCAGTGGTAGAGCTCCACCTTGCCAAGGTGGCTGTCGCGAGTTCAAATCTCGTCTCTCGCTTGAAATTTCTGGGGTTTCCCTAAAAAGCGGAAACCCTATTTTTTATAAAGCCCAAAATTTTTCAGGGCGGCATAGCCAAGTGGTAAGGCAGAGGTCTGCAAAACCTTCATCCCCAGTTCAAATCTGGGTGCCGCCTCTAATCCTTCCTCTAAACCCACACTCTTTATATTAGTTTCGATTATTTTCATTATCAAATTCCAAAAAGATTCCGTTCCTGTTTCGGATTTTGAATTTTCCTGTCTTACTCCTATGCCTGTTTAGAATTTGAGTATTATAACTTGAAATTTGTTAGGAATTTAAGATTTGTGATTTGGAATTTCCCTCTGATTGGATAGCTCCATCTAGTTACTTTTCATTTTTACTTAATTTATACTATTTTTGCATTCCAATTCTCATTCAAAGGGGTATTTCCTATGAGTGATTTATACCGTTTCGGGGTATCACTGGATAAATCTCTTATCGAATCTTTCGATAGAATCATTAAGGCAGAAAATTATCAGAACCGTTCTGAAGCAATCAGGGATCTTATCCGTGAGAAACTGGTGCAAAAAAAATGGACTCTGGGAGGCATGGTTGCGGGAGCAATTGTTATGACCTATGATCATCATAAACGGGAGCTGGTAAACCGATTGTTAGATATCCAGCACGACCATAATGACATAATACTCTCCACCCAGCATGTTCATCTCGATCATCATAACTGTCTGGAAGTGATCGCAGTGAAAGGAAAAGCCCGTGATGTGGAACTATTGACCAACAGTCTAAAATCCCTGGTCGGTGTCAAGCATGTAAGCCTCTCTATCTCATCTGCAGGTGAAGATCTTCAGGTTCAATGATAATCTTTGTACTTTCCCTTTATTGATACGGCCAACTCCTGTTCCTATTCCTGTTTCGAATTTCGAATTTCCCTGCTTCCCGATCCTGTTTAGAAATTGGGAATTTTGTGATTTGGAATTTTTTTGGTGTTTAAGAATTGTGATTTGGAATTTTATGTTTATCAGGTAGTTGAATAGTTGCGAATTTATGAGAAATCTCAGCAGTTATTCAGTATAATAGGCAATTCAAGACATTACTCTTGTACCCGTTATTACACTGTATTTATTTCTATAATAAATAGAAGGGTGGCACAATTGAGAAAGATCATTCTGTTTGTTTGTGTATTGATAAGTTACCAGATAGCCAGCGCTCAGGTTTATAACAGTGCTGGAACACTTCGGCCGGGAAGATTTTCTCTTGGGGTCGCTCCCATTTTTTTTGTCGATAGAGGTGATGATATAGGGCTGTTCCTTCATGGTGGGGTAGGGATTACCAGAAATATGGATCTCTCACTGAAATTCCGTTTAAATAATAACGATACCTATTTTGGCGGTGATCTGGAATTCGCTCTTCTAAAGGGAATACCCACAATATCGCTGGCTGCAGGGATGCATGCGTATGACAAAATGGGCATCGATATGAACTTTAATCTCACTTTCCCTATCCGTAGAATCGCTTCCCTGTATGGTTGCCTGGACCTGGATGTTGAATTCAATGATCATGATGTCTATTTTCCTCTGTGGGGAGTCATCGGTTTTGAGGTAATGGCCAGAAGGCATCTGGGTATATTGATGGAGATCGATATAGGAATAACCGAAAGGGCACCTAACATGTTTGGAATTGGGCTGTGTGTGTATTTTTAGGAAAACCCTCTTTCTTCCCCCAAAGGGGGAACTAAGATCGGAATGGGACTTAGTAGCATTAAGAGATCTTAAAGTCTCCCATCGGGGGATTTGGGGACCAGTCAAAGCCTCTTTTCAAACAAACGATCCTTCCCTGACTTTCATTTCGCCTCTGGCAATCTCTTCAAGCATCTCTCCAAAGGTAAGATCATCAAGCTGTGAGGAATCCCTCTTGACAAGCTGTTTCATCAGCGTAGCCACGTAGTCTCTGGTAAAGTCATCCGGGGCGATGGGGATTTTACGGTTCTGGTTATCTATTGTTTCGATTATACTGTGCACAGGTACATTAGAGAAATCATGTGTAGGTACGAAGCCTTCGGTACCTTCCACCTGATGAAGAAAATTCTCATGAATAAGCCATTTGAGAATTCCTGAGGTTTGCTGTTCGGTAAGATCATATTTTTTGCTGAGCTGTTCGACAGTCGGAGGAGGCTTCTTTCCGACGAAATCGTTGACACAATCGAGAAAAATCCTGAATGTAAAATAGGTCTTATAATCACCGACACGCCGATCCCAGCGTCTGTTAGCACGTAAAAGAGGACGAAAATTCTGTATAACGTAACCGATCTGTGCTCCAATAAGAATAAAAATGGCTGCAAGGAAAAGTGAGACTAAAAAAAGCGGCAATATTCCCAATGTTCCATACATGGTTTGTGTCTGTATGGAAAATTGCACATAGGTGGCAAAACTCCAACGTTCTAATTCAAATAAGATTGCGGCGATAACCCCTCCGGTCAGGGCCGATTTTAGGTGTACTTTGGTATTGGGGACAAGCCATATAAGGGAGGAGAATGCCAAGGTCATAAGAATAAATGGCACCATATCGATTATAAATTTGCCACTCAGATCAAAATTGACAGCAATCTGTCTTCTAAACTGGATAGAGGCGAAAAACAGTATCGGGCTGTAGATTACAACCATCGTAAATGTCCGCAGCCGGATGAAAAATGAACGGGAGCGGTGTACCTTCCAGATGGTGTTCAGAGATTCTTCAAATGTGCCAAACAACCCCATACTCACTAATATCAGAACTACTACGCCCAGACCTCTTAGCTTTTTTGCATTTTCAAAGAAAGTACACAGATAATTCAAAATCACTTCAGGAGCGAAGGGAAGAAAAAATGAGAACAGTTTCTCAATCTGCTCGGAGTTGATCTCTGTCAGGCTTGCAAGCATAAAAGCTGCTGTAACTACCAGTGGAATCAGTGTAAGAAGAAGTGCATAAGCGATCGAGGATGCTCTGGTTATGCAGTGGTTCATCGAAAATTCTGATATGCAGATACGAATAAAGAGCAGAATGTTGGTAAAAATGTAGCTGATTTTTTTTCTGCGATGATGCAACGATATCAGAAGTTCAGCCGGATTATTGAAAAAATCACTGATATATCTACTTTTCAAGGTAACCTTTTCTCCGAAACTAGTTCCATCCCTGTAAGCCAGGTGCTTTCACCATAGACTCAAGTTATATAGTATATCATTTTAGAAACGAAAAATATTTTTTAAAATAGATAAAGGTTCGGTAAATTTACCTTTTTAAGTAAATATCCAGTAAAAGTACCCGGAAGGGGGGATAAAATATGTGGAGTGTATGTTGCTTCCCAGTGTTAATTCGTTTGATACGGAAGTGATTTCAAATCACCCATTTAATTTAAAATCGATGTATTTTTAAGAGGCTGCCAGATTAGCATAGCCTACCCAGAAAGAATCGGTAATCTGTGAAAAATAAAGTTTGTTTGGAGATGACCAGGGCAAATAAAATTACTATTGGACGAATTATACTTGTTCCAGTTTTTGTTTTTCTGCTCAATGCCTCTCAGAGCTGGCCGATAAGGATGCGGCTTATACCATTGTTGGTTTTTCTGATTGCTGCATCTTTGGACATTCTGGATGGATATCTGGCCAGGAAAAATCAAGAGGTGACCCGTTTAGGTTCTATACTGGATCCTTTAGCGGATAAGCTTCTGATGATGACTGCGCTTTTTATCGTAGCATTTCAGAAATTGGACTCTTTTTATGGATCTGTTTCTCCGGTTCTGTTTTATCTGGTGCTTCTCAGGGAATTGATTCTAATTATAGGAGCGGGGATACTGGTCTTATTAAAAAGAAAAATTCAGGTCAAACCCCGTCTGGTGGGCAAGACTGCTACTTTTGTTCTGGTGGTGTTGATTGTTGCAGTGCTGACCGGTTTAAATCAGATCATAATCGATCTATTGACATTTCCCGCCTCTTTATTTGTTTTCATATCTTTAATTCTGTATATAATGGATGGGATAAAGCAGCTATGCAGTACAGACAAAAAACCACTGAAATCTGACATTTCCAAAACTCCGATAAGATCGAAATCCTGTTATATTGAACACTCCGAATAATGTTTGTTCTTTTCTGCTTTAAGATTTAAACTGTTTCATAATAAAAAAGAGCCTATACTAAAATGAAACAGTTTTATTAATATTCAATTTACCATTTCTATTACAATTTCATTCAGATTTCATCTGGTAATCGCTTTTTCTCCTGTTTTAAACGGTAGGCTTTTTTCTGGCACGCATTTTGAATAATCAGCGGGTTGAAAAAAAGTAAAAGTAAATTTTTCAAGGAGGTGTCGTATGAAAAGTCTAATCCCATGGAAAAGCAAGCAGAACAATGCGATACCGTCGTTGTGGGAAGAGGACTGGTTTGATAGTTTCTGGGAGAATCCGCTCAGGAGTCTACTGTCTCCTTTTTCTCAGGAGTATAATTTTCCCGCTGCGAATGTCTCTGAAGACAAAAAGGAAGTGATGATACGTGCTGAACTTCCAGGGATGAGCCCAAAGGAGATCGATCTGACTTACCAGGATGGAGTCCTGCGGATAAGCGGTGAGAAAAAAGAGGATAAGGAGGAAAAGGGGAAAAACCGGTATTACAAAGAATGCAGATATGGTTACTTTTCAAAAGAAATCCCCTTGGGAGACCGGGTCGATTGGACGAAAGCAAATGCCGAGTATAAAAACGGAATACTTTCTGTAAAAATTCCAAAATATGAAAAAGAAAACAGAGCAATAGAAATAAAGGTTAACTGAAAGCAATGATAAAGGAGGTTACGATGTTAAGGCACATCGATTTATGGCGGGAAATGGACAGAATTCGCAAGGAGTTTGACAATATCTTCTCTGGTTATCAGAGGGTAACTGATTCAGGGACCTACCCGTTATTAAACGTCTATGATAACAGGGATGAGGTAATCGTTACAGCAGAACTCCCTGGAATGACAAAAGAAAAAGTGAACATTACTTTCATGGATGAAGTACTTACTGTTTCAGGGAAACTGGAGCCGCTCGCTGATACCCAGAAGATGACTGCTGTGCGGCGTGAACGTTCCATTGGCGCTTTCGAAAAGCGGGTTCACGTTCCTTTCAAGGTACAACAGGATAAAATCAGCGCATCTTTTGAGGATGGAGTTCTGACCATCAGAATGCCTAAGTCGGAAGAAGCGAGACCGAAAACCATAACCATCGAATAAAAAAAAGGAGGATTATCCATGAATACAGAACTGGAGAAAAGAGGAAAAACCGGAGTCGGATCTGCCACTGCCGAACAGCTTCAAAACAGCGGACCGGCATACAACCCCGATGTAGACATATACGTATCGGATGATGCGGCTTTCTTTGCAGTCGAAATACCGGGAGTTAAAAAGGGAGATGTCACAATTCAGGTGGATGAAACCAATTCCCTCATAATTCAGGGTAAGAACAGTTTCCAGGAGCCGAAAAATCCGATAATGCGTCAATATAATGTGGGTGATTACTACAGGGCTTTTCAGCTCTCTGATCAGTATGATAAGGAAAGAATCTCCGCCAAATTTGAAAATGGTTTGCTGGAGATTACTATTCCCCGAAAAGAAGAGAGTAAGCCCAGGAAGATCGAAATCACTGCCTGAGAGGTTATGTGCCCGTACATTGAATTGTGCGGGCACACAATATGCTAAGAGCTGTTTTTGGGCACTTGTTGGCAGAAAAAGGGAGGAGTGTGATGAAAAACAGCTTTTGGCAGAAAATAGTTGTACCCGCTTTTATCTTAAGTAATATTCTTCTTCTTGATTATAATCATCTTTTTGCTGGCTCCAATCCTCCCGGGCAGGGAATTGCTCAATTTGGGGCTTCTGAAAAACCGGTTCATAAATCAGGTGAAAAAGCTGCAGCATTCCGTTCGGTTTTTGCAGATATAGCAGAAAAAGTGGTACCTGCAGTGGTATCGGTAATTCCCACAAAAATTGACACAATAGTATTTCACAATAACCCATTCTATAATTTTTTTTCAGATCCTTTTTCAGGAGCTACCCCCTTTGAGTTTTTTTTCGGATCTCCTGAAAGAAGGCCACCGGGCAGTAGAGCTCAACCGGAAATCAGAAAACAGGAACGAAGACAACAGGGAATAGGTTCAGGGGTCGTCGTATCAAAAAATGGATATATTCTGACCAATTATCATGTGGTAAGTGGAGCAGATGAGATAGAGGTTAAAATAAACGACGGACGGCAGTTCAAGGCGGAAATCATAGGCAGTGATTCTCTGGCTGATGTAGCGGTTGTAAAGATAAAGGAAAAGGTAAGTGACCTTGCGGTAGCTTATGTTGGAGATTCCGATAAACTTCGCCCCGGAGATTGGACTATAGCAATCGGAAATCCATTCAGCCTTACTTCAAGTGTCACTGTTGGAATTGTATCTGCACTTAATCGTCGGGTAAGTGGTGGTGATGCCTATCAGAGTTTCATTCAAACCGATGCAGCCATAAATCCGGGTAATTCCGGAGGTGCATTGGTGAATCTGGATGGAGAGCTGATCGGCATAAATACTATGATCTACACCAAATCGGGGGGCTATATGGGGATCGGTTTTGCAATACCGATAAACATGGCCAAGAGGATAATGGAAGATCTGATCCATTATGGCTCTGTGGAGAGGGGTTGGATCGGGGTATCGATTCAGGATATCGACCCTGCTACCAGGGAAGCTATGGAACTGGGGGAGGCCAGAGGAGTGCTGGTCAGTGATGTACACCAGAATCAACCGGCTGATAAGGCTGGTATTAAAAGGGGGGATATCATAACCGAAGTAGATGGGAAAAATATCATCGAAACAAACCAGCTTCGTATCGTTATTGCATCTTTGAGACCTGGATCGCTGGTCCCGTTTACAGTAATACGCAATGGAAAGCAGATAAAACTTAAGCTTCGTGTTGGAAGCAGAGACTCTCGCAGAAATGCAGATAGTGTTCAGAGTGAAAAGTCAGTTGACTCTCAAAAATCAGGGAATGGAAGATTAGGAGTCGGTGTGACCGATTTAACTGCGGAAATTAGGGCTAAATACAATATTGATCAGAAAATAAAAGGGGTTCTGGTAAATAGGATCGATTCTGATATAGTAAATTCATCACTGAATCTAAGGCAAGGAGATGTAATAAGGGAGGTAAAGACCAAAGGTAAAGAATTTGTCTCTATCGGTGATGTGAAGGAGTTCGAGCGACTCACCAGGAATGTAAAAGCAAATGAATCGATAATGTTTCTGGTCCACAGAAAGGATAGTTCATTCTTTGTCGGGTTAAAGATTAAAGAGTAGGACCTGAATCGTTACGTTTAATAAAAAAGCAGCTCTTCAGTATATCATTACGATTGCATGATCTTTGAGTCTGGTTGCGCTCTTTTGTCCAGTTGATTTTTAAATTCTTCATTGTAGATTTTCAGAACAGTCAGGAAAAGTGCGGCAATTATGGGTCCGACAATAAAACCCATAATGCCAAAAACACTTAGTCCTCCCAGAGTCGAAAAAAACACCAGCAGATCATGCATCCTGGCACTGCTTCCCACAATTCGTGGCCTTATTACATTATCCACGTTTATAAGCACAATATAAGTTATCAGAAGAATTCCGATACCCTGCCACACATGCCCGGTAAGCATCTTTATCAGTGCTGCCGGAACCATGATAAGACTGGGTCCCAGCATGGGAATTATAGAGAAGATTACAATAACAAAACCCCAGAAAAGCCAGGTGCTTATTCCAAAAATAAGCAGAGTTATTGCACTGAGAAAACCTACTATCAGTCCGATAATCAGAGTTCCTTTAATGATTGCCTTGGAGATCAGTGAGAAGCTGGAAATTGCCATCTGCTGATATTCCAGCTTTAAAGGGATAAGGTATTGAATTCTGTCCAGAATATTTTTTCCGTCGATTAAGAAGTAGAACAATGTAAAGATCATGATTACCAGCTCTGCTGCCAGTCCGAAAACTCCTGTATAGGTTCTGTTGATGATGGTAGTTGCCAGAGTGGCTGCGTTTCTGGAGATGGTGTTAAGGACTTGTGACCAGTTGACTTCATTAACCAGCCATTTACCGATTCTGGAGTTTGTGAATCGATCAACAATCGGATAGTCCTGCCAGGTTTGCATGAATTCTTTGAGCCAGGGCAGAGCAGTAGTGTAAAGATCTCTCATTTGACGAACCACCGAATGAATAATGAAGGCGGAGGGGATAAGTACTACCAGGACCAAAAGAAGGCAGCAGAGAAGTGAGGCAAGCGGCGCTTTCTTCCATAACATTCTGTAGAACCAGTTATAAATGGGATTGAGGAAGCCGGCAAAAACGGCAGCAACGATGATGGGAACGAAAAATAGCTTCATGACAGGTACAAACAATGCACTGATAATGATGAACAGGACAAGTATGGTGTAGCGGGAAAGTGACTGAAATCGCCGCTCATCTTCTGTGTGGAAAGAGTTCCGGTTGTCTTGAGAGGATGACATGACTGTTGCCTTTGTTATTGTGGACCTGGAGTTTGAGATGCACCCGGTATGTTTGGTTTCTTTAGCAAATAGAAGTCCATTAAAGAAATGAAAATACTTTCTTGTAAAAATATAACCATACCTGGTTAAAAAGAGGTTCAGCAGCAAAGGTCCAGACATCGAGCCGGATAAAGACCTGTTAAAATGCGGGTGCAACATTACAATACAGGTCTTTACAAAAACGTTTTATCTTTAAATCCCTTTTAGATACCGTAATGTAGATTCTTTTCCCAAATGGGAGATTCTGACCAGATAAACACCATTTTTTAATTGAAGGTGACTGATGGGCAGTATGGCTCTGGTGCCATTTCCTTTGGCGGTGGATAGCACTCTGCCAGATGGTGAAAAGAGGGATATGGAATAATTGCCTGAAATAGGAAGATTTATCGAAAGTGAATTTGATTCGGGAACCAGATTTATCTCATTTTGACTGGCACTGATACTTTTTTTGACAGACACTATCGGTCCATAGGTTGCTTCTAAAACAGGGATATAATTGGTAACAGGCGCTTTTACCTTTTGGCTGGACCCTCCAATAGTAATGGTAACGTGGTTAAGCATTGATGTGTCATGGTCCTCTGTCATCTCTATCCAGAGTTCATAGTCGCCATCTTCTACCCGTTTTCCATCCTTGTCGGTACAGTCCCAGACTGCTGTGATGGTATCGGTGTGCCCTTCCTGAATGGAACGAGTGGCTTTAGTTAAACCATCAAAATCTTTAGCGCTGGCTGTTAATCCTTTATTACCCGAAACCTCATCCCAGGTCTTACATTGTTGAGCATGTCTGTAGGCTGCCTTGAAAATAGTCTTAATGAAAGTGTTATTTGATTTCTGAATCCAGATCATTACACAGTTTGATGGTGCATATTTTCCGCCGTAAGATTCGGTTTTAGCTTTGATCGTTAATTGAGTGTCTTCAGAAGCCAAAACAGATGCACTTAGAGAGGAAAGAGAGAATAAAAAAATGGCAATCATTTTAAATCGCTTAATTTCGATCATAATCACCTCGCTTGTCGTCTATTTAATCTAATAAAGGACAAAATATGACAGAAACAGAAAAAAAACCAGTTTTTTTCGACCGGTTAATCAGTCCGATGTTTTTATTTTATGTGCATTTTAAATATCCGATGGTTTAATAATTTTGAAGATTTGCCAATCTTTTATTTAAATGTATTGGAGCCGGCTATAACATAAGGAATTAAAATTACCTATATGGAGCCTCTGTCTGGATGTGACGATCTGTCAGGTATAAGATTAAAATTCTACTCAATTCTAAACAGCGCCAAACGTATTGGAATGTTAGATGAACCGTGGGTTTAAACCCTCTTGATGTTTAACCATTTTTTTTGTATCTTGTTAGAGTATTCAAACTGAATTAATAATATGAAAAAAAGCGAATCTTTTATGAACTCTGCTTCTTTATCTCCTACTTTAGAAGATTATCTGGAAGCTATCTACCAGATCTCTCTTTTCAATAAGGTTGCCCGCTCGATGGAGATTGCCGATAAATTGAACGTGAAACGATCTTCGGTGACTGTTGCACTTCGCTCTTTAGCTGATAAAGGATTAATTAATTACCAGGCCCGCTCCTATGTTACCCTGACCGATAATGGTTTGAATGCAGCTCGTTGTGTGGATAAAAAACACCATATTCTCTTTGACCTTTTTGTTAAACTGCTGGGGATGTCTGAGAGTGATGCCGATAAAGCTGCATGTGGAATGGAACACGGAATGACTTCTGAGGTGTGCAAAAAAATGTCTGCACTGATGAATGCATTAAGCAAGGATCAACCTTTAGCTGAAAAAATAATCGCTTCCATTTCGCAGTCCGAAAAGGAGGCTGAATGCAAAAGTGACTGTGAGTGCAGCATACCACCTGTGGGCAGCGGAGAGCAGGAAATCCAACAGGATACTGCTCTTTACGATCTGAATGCACTAAACCCCGGTGAGCGGGGAATAATAGAAAAAATTATAGGTTCCGGAGCATTAAAGAAACGCTTGCGTGAAATGGGGGTTACCCATGGCCAGGAAGTTCTGGTTGAACGGGCAGCTCCGCTTGATGATCCTATCGAGGTTCGGATCAGAAATTTTCACTTATCACTACGCAGAGATGAGGCAGCTCTGATAATTGTTAAGAAAGGGTAAAATTTTTTTAACCATAAATTAGAGCATTCTAATTAATTAGCCGCTCTTTAATTGTTGAGGATTATATGATTGAGAATAAAAAACAGACTGGGCGATTATCCAGGTATAGTGAAGGGAACCAGTTGGTGGTTTGCAGGATCGGTGGGACCACCTTTTTTAAAAGGCGGGCTCTGGAGATGGGGCTAATCCCTGGACAGAAAATAAGTATTGTGAAGCGCACGCTGTTAAAGGACCCTTTGGAGCTCAAGCTTAAGAATTACCATATTGACTTGAGGGTTTCTGAGTCAGAGAAGATTCATGTGATATCGGTAAGCAACGGTTCTTATGAACTCGAAGCTGAAGGAGTGAGAAGATGAGCTTGAAAATAGCACTTACCGGTAATCCCAATTCAGGTAAGACCTCTCTTTTTAACCGGCTTACCGGTGCAACGCAGAAAGTAGGGAACTGGGGTGGAGTAACTGTTGAGATAAAAGAAGGCACTGCCCGTTTTGGTAAGGATCAGGTAACAATTATTGATCTTCCAGGAACCTATTCATTGTGCACCTGTTCTATGGATGAACAGGTTGCACGTAACTTTATTGTAGATGAAAAGCCGGATGTAGTGATTGATGTAATAGATGCCACCAATCTTGAACGGCATCTGTATCTGGCAATACAGCTTCTTGAACTTGGGGTACGTCCTGTATTGGCTCTTAACATGTGGGATGAAGTAAAGAGCAAGGGACTTGATATCGATATAGAGTTGTTGAGCAAGCTTCTGGGGTTGACCATCGTATCAACTAATGCCAGATCAGGAGAAGGAGTTCAGGAACTGCTTGCAGCAGCAGTAAAGCAGGGTAGTGAAAACACCTGTGTTTCAACGGATTTCGCAGTACGTCTTCCCGACGAACTGGAAACGGCTGTTGTTCAGCTTAAGACAGAAATAGGTAAATCTGGTGAAATCAAATACCATCCGAGATGGCTTGCATTGCAGCTTTTTGAGCAGGATCGGTTGATTGAATCGATGGTAAAGGAGTTACCTCAAGGGAATCAGGTGCTTGCTTTACGTGACAGCTTGATTCAGAATCTGAGTAAAAAACTGGGTGATTTACCCGAAACCTTCATTGCAGAATCCAGATACGGTTTTATCACCGGTGCAGTCAAGGAAACTGTTAAACAGACCAGGCCAAATCGGGTAGAGGTTTCCGATCAGATTGATGCAGTTGTGACACACCGGTTTTGGGCATACCCCATATTTATCCTTTTTATGTGGCTTCTGTTTCAGGCAACATTCAAACTGGGAGAATATCCCATGGGATGGATTGAATCTCTGTTTGATTGGCTGCAGGGTGTTACCAGCACCTATTTACCGGAGGGGATTTTCAGGGATCTGATTTCCGATGGGATCATTGCCGGAGTTGGCGGAGTCATTGTTTTTCTTCCTAACATCCTGATTCTGTTTCTGGGTATATCTATTATGGAAGATACCGGTTATATGGCCAGAGCTGCCTTTATTACCGATAAACTGATGCACCGGATAGGTTTACATGGCAAAAGTTTCATCCCTATGATTATGGGTTTGGGATGCAGTGTTCCTGCGATAATGGCAGCTCGTACCCTGGAATCCAGAAAAGACCGAATAAAAACCATTTTACTTACTCCACTGGTTTCGTGTTCTGCACGGTTACCGGTTTTTGTGCTCTTTGCAGGTGCACTATTTCCACAGCATGCCGCCAATGTAGTCTTTCTTTTTCAGGTCGTTTTTGGATTTGGTGCTTTTATTTTGATGGGCTTTGTATTCAAGCATACTCTTTTTCAAAAAGAGGAGGATTACCCCTTTGTAATGGAATTGCCACCCTATAGATTACCAACTTTGCAAAGTATTCTAATTCATATGTGGCAGAAAACCGAACATTACCTGAAGAAAATGGGTGGCGTGGTACTTGTTTTCTCGGTAATCCTGTGGTGGATGAGCGCTTATCCTAAAGCGCCGGAAATCGAAAGTCAATTCGATCAGAGAATAGAAGCAGCAAGATTGGTCCATAATGTATCCGATGATGAGAAGAGCGAGCAAATTGAGAAGCTTGAGTCTCAAAAGCATGCTGCTGTGATGGAACAGACCTATATTGGCCGAATCGGCAGATTCATAGAGCCGGTAGTCAAGCCATTTGGTTCTGACTGGAGGGGAGCGGTATCGTTAGTAACCGGATTTGTAGCCAAAGAGGTGGTAGTAGGTTCTATGGGCGTTTTGTATGCGGTTGGGGATGAAGTGGATGAGCAAAGTGATGGGTTAAGGGAAGTACTTAAAGAGAATTTTACTCCACTCTCTGCGTTCTCTTTTATGCTCTTTGTGCTTTTGTATATTCCCTGTGTGGTAGCTTTGATTACCGTTATAAGAGAGTTGAAAAACTGGAAATGGTCACTCTTTTCTGTAGGATACCAATTACTTCTGGCGTGGACTGCTGCAACACTGGTATACCAGATCGGTAAAATAGCTGGATTATAGAATTGCAGCCAACAGAAAAGCCCTGAGAAAGGGCTTTTTTAATGGGCTATAAGTAGAGATTTCTAATCTATTTATTTGCAAAAACAGGAGACATTTACATGTTAAAAAAGACAACGGTGTTTTTTGCTGTACTGGTTAACATACCGGTATCACTTTTTGCTGCCCGGCCATTTATAACCGATGATGCAGGGACGGTTGAGCGGTCCGGTTTTGAGCTGGAGTGTGCATCCGATTACTGGAAGAATCTTGCTTTATTTGGTGCAACGCTTAAACATGGTTTAACCGATCGAATGGATCTGGGTGTGGCTTTTGGTTATATGGCGGCTCCTCTGGAGATGAAAGCAGCCCAACCGCTGGAATTATCCCTTAAGTATAATTTTATTCCTGAACACTTTTCTGTTTCAGCTACCGGGGTTTTCGGTTCTGCCGCATATGCCATCAATACCATATATAGTCATTATTTCGAGGTGTTATCCGGACATGCAAACCTGGGTTTTGAAGCCACCGGGGAAAGTAGAAATCTGGCTTTGACTTATGGATTGGTGCTCAGCTAAATTTGCGGGACTGGTTGGGTTTTGATAGTGGACTGGGAGGGGAGTTCAAGAAAGATATGCAATTATACGTTACCAGTGGATTGTGGATTTTTTTGAGGGGGAGATGATAGAGGGGAGAAAAGAATCCCGCTCGAAGGCGGGATCACTAGTTTTTTTAAACTAAAACTCTCATTACTGCAGATACCAGTTGAAAGACAGTTCGGCAAACTGGTTTCCCAAACTCAGCCCGCTTACATTGTCATAATTGGAGTCTTTAGAGCCAAAAACTCCCCATGCATTTAAAAACCCTGCATATACTCCGAAATGATCGGTGAAGAAATGCTCCACACCAAATCCTGCCTTTATTTGAAGACTCCACAAGGAAGTTTTATAATCTTCATAATCATCTTCCTCCTTAGTCATTGCTCGCGCGTATCCGGCACCCGCTCTTAGAAGAAAATTGGACCTGTCTTTGCGTATTATTTTGAAATCAAAGATATTGGATACCATAAAAACATTAAACTTGGTCTCAATTTCAGTCTCTATTTCTTCATAACCATAGGGATCGTAATCAATTATGGTCTGTTTTAACTTGAGTTGATGAAATCCGACTGAAGGCTCCAGTCCAAAACCATTTGATACACCTATTTTCATATTAGAGAAAAGTATCACCGGTGTGCCCCAGATTTTTATTCCCATACCAAACTTTCCCTTGGTATCATAGGCAGAAACTGAAGAGAATAGCATAAAAAGCGTAGTGGCAGAAAAAATAAGTTTTTTAAAAGACACAATAGTCCTCCTGCAAAGATTGAAAAAGATAAAAATTAGACAATTGAAACTGTAATTTTCGGGTAAACGTTTTATGTAATATAAGACAATTTGCTGTGAATATCAAGCAAAATGCTTTATATTTTTGCCTCTTCAGAAGAATTTATGAGTGGTTTCCGGTGCAACACAGGGCGATTCCGGGACCTATCAAGCTCCCCAGTGTTTTTTAGGGCTCTGCCTTAATTTGAGTCGCCTCTTCTTCTATGCCCGGAAGAAAATTTACCGACTTTTTCTGCTGGTGAACCAAATGATATAGGCCCATGGTGAGCTCTTTGCCAAACCATTCTCAAACCCATGGTTAAATTTTCCAAATATGAAAATCCGCACCAGTCTGAAAGATCTGGCCTGTTAATCATTAATAGGGATAAAAAGAGATGCATAAAGGGGTTTGGAAGAAAAATGGAACATTCGTTTCTGGATGGCATTTTTTTTGCGGACAATTAAACAACCGATTTAAAGCGACTTTGTTGAAATCTGCTTTTTAATATCCCGGTTTTTTTATCTAATTAATCTATTTCACAAAAAACTATAAAGGAGGGTGATGTGAATTCAAAAGTCGGATTGCGTATCATGTATTGTAATTCTTTTCCATCGGGTGCTGGAAGTTTCTGTTTCAAGGGCCATTATGAGATAGTAGTAAAAAATGTTGCTTACGAAAAGAGCGTCTCTATTTGGACAAACCATGCTTCCTGGGCGGCTATATCAGCAGAATTTGAAGAATCGCTTCCTGGAAAGCTGGAAAAATGGATCGCTCCGGCCAGTGAGGGTCAGCATGATTTTGCAGTTAAATATTTTGTGGATGGAAAAGAGTACTGGGACAACAATAATAGCCTCAATTACAAGGCTCCCCAGGTTATGGATGGTTTCAGTGTAATTACTGGGAAAGAGTTCCCGATTGTGCATGGGGCATCATCGCTGATAAATTCGAAATTGAGGGTTTATGCAGCAGTACAAAACCTTGGTGACGATAAAGAGGTAGGTCTCATTTATTCTACAGATAAATGGGAAACTTTCGATACTCTGAAGGCAGGCTATCATTGGACAATGCAGTCCGGTATTGAGGTGTGGCTGCTTGAACAAAGCCTAAGCACTAATTCCGATATCGAATTTGCACTCTTTTACAAGGTAAATGACCAGCAATTCTGGGATAACAATTTCTCCCGCAACTATTATTTGCCTGCTCAGTCAATCTCTGCGAAAAAAGCAGGATCTGCAAATGCCAAAAATGAAATGTGGGATGCTCCTTCCTCTGCAAAAGCTGCTTCTGCAAAAACAAAAAAGAAGATTGAACCCGAAGCAGAAAAAGCTGCAGTGGAATCAGAAGTACTATCCGCAAAATAAACTTCCTTCAATGTGGGGCTGTGTCTGCTGACAGCCCCCTTTTTCATGAATCCTCACTTTAGAATTGTTCAATTATATTAAAATTCTTTAATCATATTTTGGGTGCTTCCAAATTATAATGCTGTTAATTTATAAAAACCATGGAAAAATGATGGTAAATACTATGATATCAATGAGTAAGAAGATAAGAAGGTGCTTCCGCTGTCTGGAAGCAAAAAATATAGACATGGCTTGCATCTGTTCGGTTCTTGAGATATCTTAATAAAAGATAGTAATTGCTGGTTTGTTCACATTTAAGCTTTAGGGGAACTTATGAATTATAAAAAACTGTTATTTCTGGGCTGTGCTTTTTTTCTAAGCGGATGCAACAATAATCCTGTTTCAGATAATAACAATAATGTAAACGATGCTACTGCTCCTTTTGCGGTGATAAAACACGACTTCGTTTCCAGATCTGTAATAGCTGAAAATGATCCCAGAATTTCCTCTCAGGCCAACAGTATCAATCAGTTCTCAGTAAAAATGTTCTCAGAGTTGACCAAAGAAGAAAATGGGAACATCTTTTTTTCCCCCTACAGCATAACCACTGCATTGGGAATGACCGATGCCGGGGCCAAAGGTGAGACAGATCTTCAAATCCGTAAGGCTCTTCAGGTAAATCTTGAGGGTGAAGATTTCCATGCTGGAATTAACGGTTTGGATCAGAGCCTTCAATCTCACGCTCAAGCCACAGAAAACCTTGAATTGAATATTGTAAACAGTATCTGGTCACAGAAGGATATGATGCTGCAAGTGAATTTTCTTGACCTCTTATCCAGACATTACGATGCCGGCATAAATATAGTGGATTTTGTAGGGGAGCCTGACGCATGCAGGTTGATTATTAATGATTGGGTAAGTGAGCAGACTCATGACCGCATTAAAGATCTTCTTCCAGAGGGGTCAATAACTGTTGATACCAGGCTTGTTTTAACTAATGCAATTTATTTCCTGGCTGATTGGTTGATAAAATTCCCTGATACTCTGACTGATAATCAAAGCTTTACCCGCCTGGATGGCAGTCAGGTTACTGTTCCCATGATGAACCTCAGGAGTAATCCGGTGGAACTTCTCTATTATGACGCAGGCAATTGCCGTATCATCGAGCTCCCATATAAAGGAAACCGGCTGGTTATGAATCTTATACTTCCGGATTCTGGTACTTATAATAATTTTGAACAAAACTTGTCGGCGGAGATCATTAGTGAACTTATCAATGGCCTCGACTCGATGGGGCTGGTAACTGTACGCATTCCCAGATTTGAATTTACCACAGCATCCATTTCTCTGAAAGAGGCTTTTCAAAACCTGGGGATGACAGCACCATTCGGTCTATCGGCTGACTTCTCAGGCATCGGTAATGTGAGACTTTTTATAAGTGATATTTATCATAAGGCATTTGTCAAAGTAGATGAAAAGGGAACTGAAGCTGCTGCTGCCACAGCAGCGATCATGGGAAGAACATCTGATCCAGCTCCACGTAAAGAGCAATTTGTGGCAAATCGTCCCTTCATCTTCTTCATACGTGATACCATGACCGGAGCAATTTTGTTCATGGGACGAATTCTTGATCCGCTGGTTAAATCATGATGCACTCATTTTGCAGATTCGAAAAAATTCACACCTGCCATTACTGGCAGGCTTTTTTCATTTTTATACTGTTTTTGACAGCGAATGCCCTTGCTGTTCCTGAAGTCGGGATAAAGATGACAAAAAAAGGGGAAAACTGCCAGATTACTATTTATGGGGTTTCTATCGGAACATTCAAGGAAGCGAAAATGACCTGTGAGTATGGATCGTCCGTGGAAATTGATAAGTCTCTTATTGGATCTCCGGTATCTAACATCTCAATTGGGGCTTCAATTGACAGGAGTAAGAGGCTACTGACTATTTACATGTCAGCTACCGGATATGTAAACATAGATAGTGCTTCAATGGGAATAATACAGTTTCCTTTTGACGGTGTTCCGGATAATTCCACCTTTACACTCCTTGAAGCCACCTTTAAGGACAGTCAGGGAGAAACTAATGCGGTAATTCTGCCAGCTTCTTCTGTTTTCAAAAAATATGCAAATCATAAAAGTCAAAGTAAAGAATCCCTTGCTCATATTATGTTAAATGGCAGATACATCAAGCTTCAGACCCTCAACAGACTGGAAAAGAAAGCTCATGGTCACTGTGTCCCGCTAAGAATATTGAAAAGATGAATACTATATATTCCTATACCTGCTATCGTGAATTTATTCGTGATTTTCTTTGTGAGAAAAAGAAAAAAAACAGCAGTTATTCTTCACGCTGTGCTGCAAAAAAGTGCGGAGTTCAATCAGGTACTTTTACCCGGATTCTCAATGGTACCAGGGGAATAGGTCCCTCGGTTCTTCCTAAATTTATCGATTGGCTGGGTTTACGTCATCGCGAGGCTGAATATTTTCAGCTTCTTGTGAAATTTCATAACGCTTCCACTGATTCCGATAAAGAAAACTTATATAAAGAGATTCTGTCTTTCAGGCAGCAGATGAAGCACTGTATTCCTGAAGACAAGTTTCATATCTTTGAGCAATGGTACTATATAGCACTTTATGAGTTAATAAAAATTATGCCCGAGTATTCTACCCCACAGAAGCTGGGGGCGTTTCTTGAGCCGCCTGTAAATGAGACCAAAACACTCCAGGCACTGGAGATCCTGGAAAAGGCGGGTTTAATAAAACGAACCGGGAATGGATATACATCGGTTGGCAAATTTCTATCTACTGGTGATAAATGGGAAAGTGTTGCCATACATGCTTTCCAGGTTAAAATGGGTGAGCTTGGTGCCAGCGCATTAAACCGGTTTTCTAAAAATGAAAGGGACATTTCAACTTTATCAGTAACCCTTTCTCGCGAAAATTTCCAGAAAGTTACAGAAATCATCAGGGATGCACGTGAAAAGATAAGAGAAATTGAAGCACTGGAAAGCAAACCCGAAAACGTGTACCAGATAAACTTTCAGGTCTTCCCGCTTACAAGGAGACCAGAAAGGGGTGAAGATGAGCAGCAATAAGGTTCTCTCAGGAGCTTTTATTTTAGGGCTGATAATACTCTATATCAATTGCGGAATTCAGACCTGCGGAGTGGAAACCACCAATGGAGCCTCTGTAACAGCATTTCAGGATAAGGTGGAGGGTACCGCACCGCCTCTGGTTAATATTTATCTTTTTACTTCCGATTATATTCCATATATCGATACCGGTTTGGGAATAGCCACTACTTCCGGTTTGGATGGATATTTTTCATTTTACAATGTACAGATAGATACTTTTAATGTTGCTGTTGTTGACATTGATAATTCCAGAGCCGCAATTATTTCTGGTCACAAGTCTGCCTCTTTACAAACCAAGCTGGAAAAAACTGGTTCTTTGGAAGGTACTGTGGTATCTTCAAAAGGTGGACCGATCCTGGTTTTTCTATACGGTACGGGGTACTACACCATCCTTGACAGTGAAGGTCCCTTTTTGCTGAATTCTATACCGGGTGGAAAATATAAAGTTCAGGCAGCAAGAATTCAAAAGCAACCCTATCCACAAAAACCGTTGATAGCTGAACTCAGTGAGGTGTATCAGGTAATAATAGAACCTGAACAAAAGACCATTGCACCTGTATTCGAGGTAAATTGAAGCATTTGCCGTTCAGGGAATCTTGTAAAACATTTTTATATGAGCAGGAATTTGCCAATGTACTCATTGGCTGTCAGCCTAATCATTCAAAATTCAAAAAACCAGTAATAGAGAGTCTCTATCCTGTTTTGAATTTCGAATTTCCCATTTCTGTTTCGAATTTCGCTATTGTAATTTGAAATTTGCTTGGAATTTAAGATTTGTGATTTGTACTCTTTCGTAAAATTGACCCGACATTACTGGGTTCAAATATCTGTTTCGCATAATTCAACAACACTTAAATGTTGTAATAATAGTTTGAGTGCTTCCAAAAAAGAAACTAAAATCATTTCAATTAAATGGTTAATAGGCTATAACACCAATAAAATCAATTGAAAAGAATTAAAATAATGCTTCCGCAAGATGGAAGCAAAAAATACATACAAGACTTTCATCTGTTCGTTTTTTAAGATATATTAATTAAAGATAGAAATTGCTGGTTTATTTACATTAGACTTAGGAGAGCTTATGAGATTAAAAAAACTTTTATGTCTTGGTTGTGCTGTATTTTTTGCCGGGTGCAATAATAATCCTGTTTCTGATAATGGCAGTAACAATAATACCAACACACCTTTTGCGGTGTTTAAATCCGACCGTGTGTCCAGAGCTGTGGTAATTGAAAATGACTCCCGAATTTCATCTCAGGCCAACAGTATCAATCAGTTCTCGGTAAAAATGTTTTCAGAACTGTCAAAAGATGCCAAAGGAGATGAAAATCTCTTTTTCTCTCCTTACAGTATTACCGTTGCATTGGGAATGGCTAATGCCGGGGCCAGAGGTGAGACAGATATTCAGATCCGTAAGGCTCTTCAGGTAAATCTTGAGGGTGAAGATTTCCATGCTGGAATTAATGGACTGGATCAGAGCCTTCAATCTCATTCCCAGGCTACAGAAAATCTTGAGTTGAATATCGTAAACAGTATCTGGTCACAGAAGGATATGATGCTGCAAGTAAATTTTCTGGATATTTTATCCAAACATTACAATGCCGGGATTAACATATTAGATTTTGAACGGGATCCTGAGTCATGCAGGGTGATTATTAATGACTGGGTAAGTGAGCAGACCCATGATCGTATTAAAGATCTTCTTCCGCAAGGGGCCATAAAGATTGGAACCAAACTGGTGTTGACTAACGCAATTTATTTTCTTGCCGATTGGCTGATAAAATTTGCTGATACCCTGACCGATAATCAGACCTTTACCCGTTTAGATGGCAGCGAAATCACTGTTCCCATGATGAACCTCAGGGATAAACCCGTGAAACTTCTTTACCACAATTCAGGCAAGTGCCGTATCCTCGAGCTCCCATACAAAGGAAACCGGTTAGCTATGGATCTTATACTTCCGGATTCTGGTACTTATAATAATTTTGAACAAAACTTGTCGGTCGAGATCGTTAGTGAACTTGTCAATGGCCTCGACTCGGTGGGGCTGGTAACTGTACGCATTCCCAGATTTGAATTTACCACAGCATCCATTTCTCTGGTAGATGCTTTTAAAAACCTGGGAATGACAGCACCATTCAGTCCATCGGCTGACTTTTCAGGCATCAGTCATGGGAGCCTTGCTATAAGTGATATTATTCATAAGGCATTTGTCAAAGTCGATGAAAAGGGAACTGAAGCTGCTGCTGCCACAGCAGTAATCATTGGAAGAGTATCAGATCCGGCTCCACCTCCAGAGCAATTTGTGGCAAATCGTCCCTTCATCTTCTTTATACGTGATACCATGACCGGAGCAATTCTGTTCATGGGACGAATTCTTGATCCGCTGGTTAAAGAATGATGTGCTATCTATGCAGATTCTGGATAAAAAAAACCTGCCATTACCGGCAGGTTTCTTTTAGTGCTTACTGCTTTTTACAGCAAGTGCTGTGACTGCTCCCGGAGTTGAGATCACCTGTAAAAGCAAAATACAAGACAGTACGCTGTTCATACCGGATATAAATACCTCCTATTTCTTCGGTTGTCTCGGGCTGTCAATGATGCTTGTCCTAAAGTTCTGTCATAATGTCGGACCCTGGAAAGATTCTGCTAACTTCAGCCCAAAAACTATTTTTAAATTTTCTGGAACTTTTGAGAGGGGAGCTGGCAGATTTATGCAGATGAGCAAAATAATTATCGGGGCTATGCGTTTCAGAGATCGTGCAACAGCCATTTCTACCATTCGAGCTGCCATCGATTCCGGATTTAACTATATCGATACCTCACCTACTTATTGTTTTAAAGGCGAATACGAAAATTCTGAATCCTGGGTTGGAGAGGCAATCAATTATAAAGACTATAGAAACAGGGTCATGGTTTCTGCTAAATGTTCTCCTGGTAACGGTGGATTGCAACTGGGGAAATTTAATCCTGAACAGGGATTTGGTGTACGCACAAAGCAACAGTTAATCCAGGTATTCAATCAATCATTGAAAAGACAAAGATTAAACGATTTCGATTACTACCATCTTTGGACCACCCACACGATGGAACAGTTTAATGAGGCTTTTAAACCTGATGGGTGGTATGATGGCCTTGTCAGTATGAGTGGAAAATGGAAAAATCTGGGAATAACTACTCATGCTGAGACAGACACAATAATCGAATTTCTAAAGAGCGGTAAGTTTGGAACCGTAACTATTCCATTGAATGTTATAAATAGAACCAGGCTGGGAGTATTGGATTTCTGCAGAAAAAATGGAATAAGGGTAATTGCCATGAACCCTCTGGCTGGCGGATTTCTGGCCTCTAACGAGAGATTGAAAGAACTTTCTCTTCGTTATCTGATGTCCTTGCCCGATGTGCATGTTTTAATCGGTTTCAGATCTGTTGAGGAAGTCAATTATGCCAGTTGGATTCTGAAGACCACACCTGCTGATGGAGGAAATACGGAAGCTATCCTGCAGGAGGTGGATTCGATGCTTGATACAAAAGAACCTCGCTGCACCTCATGCGGGTATTGTGCTCCTTGTCCACAGAGGATAAATGTCGGCGCCAGCCTCTCCTATCTGAACGCTTATAAATACCTGGGAATCAAAGATGCAAAAAAGGCATTTCAGGAAAAGCAGTGGGAGGATGGATTACGGTTAGATAAGTGTATTTCCTGTGGAATCTGTGAGAGCCGCTGTCCTAATTCGCTCCCACTGGGAAAGATTATTGCTGATGCGAAAGAGATGCTGTATCAGAGCTGATTTTTATTTCACCAAAATAACTGCACAGATATCTGAATGAGGGGGAAATTCCAAATCACAGATAGCAAAATTTCAATTCCAAATTACAATACCCAAATAGCAAACAGGAGTGGGTAAATTATTCGAAGGATTCAGGTAACAATCAGATCACTCCTGTTTCGGATTTCGAATTTTTCATTCTGTTCTCATGTCCTGTTGGCTGTATAATTCCCGGTTTACTCCTTTCTGCATCCCTGAATAGTAATCGGCAATTAAGTGTAGATAGTCGTAGTTAACAAATTCATTGCGTTTTGCCATCTCTGCAATTGCATTCCAGCTTGCCCAGCATACATCAAGGATATCACTGCACAAAATTACAGGAAAGAAATCTTCACGTGGTCCGCTTGCAGACCAGATATCGATAATTTCATCCCTGCTTTTTATTTGTGCGATTTTTCGGAACATTCCAGTATCGAGCAGTAATCCTAATTCCTTAGCAATGTTTCGGGTCGCTGCCCTTAAACTGCTTTCATTATGAACAGTTGCTTCTGTAACTATACTCCATAAATCGTGAGCTGTTCTTTTTTGAATCAGAATCTCCCCATTTTGGTCAGAAATCCATACATGTACTGTCTGATGATATTCACCCTGTTTCAGTTTGGTATTAACAGGGGCAGTTTTGCCGGTTTTTTTCCCGTCTGCATCAAGGATATCCCAAAGTTGCGTCATAATTTCGAGTTCCTTAGCTTAAACCTTATCAGGAGATCTTTGGAGCCGATGAGGATATGAATAATTTCACAGTATCTTCTAAATAATACCAGTATTGCATCCCAAAGTAAATTTTATTTTCATTTTTTAGGTCAGAAAAATCATAATAATTAGAATTATCATCTTATCTTGAGGCAGTTATGGTATTATATTAATCATTTAAATGACTTCCTTATTTTGTATGCGGCAGTTTCTCAGCAAAGAAACTGTTAATTTTTAATTAAGACTATAAACATTTACAGTTTATGTTTCAGGCGTTATTATAACAGACGGATTTAAATGAATTTGACTGCATATTTAAAAACGTTATTCTTTTTTTCCCTGTTGATTCTTTTTTCTCTGACCGGTTGTATCAGCGATCCAACCGAGCGCATTTCTTTCAGTCCCGACAGAGATACTTTTTTAATTGGACCGGGTGATACGCTTTCTCTTTGTATCGACTATCCTGCACAGCCATGGGGTGGGTTTTTCTGTAATGTTGATAATGTGAGATACAGGGTTGCAAATGGCAACACCTTCTACCTGACCTGGCCTGTTTCTGATACAGGCAAGCATGTTGTAGTGCTGGGTGTGGAATCGGATAAATATCTTCCTGAAACGATCATTGTATACGTGCAGGCTGATAAACCTCAGGTGAAAATTAAAGGACCTTCCCAGGCAATAGTCAACGATACAGTGGTATTTCATGTGCAAGGATCGGATAATGATGGGTCAGTTACACAATACCTGTGGTCAATAGATAAAAATGGGGACTTCTGGCATACTGATAAAAGTGACTCTTTTAAAGTAGTCTGGAGTATAACCGAACCCGGTAATCATACCGTACGGGTAAAAGGAATTGATGATGATGGGTTAATTTCAGATCCGGATTCGACAGTAATTAATATAATTTCGCTTTGTCCAACCGTTTCTTTACCTGGTGATACCTCTGTTTTTTATAATGACACCCTGATCCTGGTAAGCAGTGCTTCCGATTCCAATGGTAAAGTCATCGGCTACAAATGGAAAGTAGATGGCCTGGTGGACTCTTGCAGTTCAGATACTCTGATTCTGACTTGGAACATTAAATCTGCGGGAAAGCATGTGGTAACCGTGGTTGCAGTAGATGATGACTCTCTGGAATCTATTCCAGACACCATAGTAATCGATGTCAAAGCTGGAATTCCAGCAGTAAACCTTATAAAAGACACTACAATTTATATTAACGACATCCTGAAACTGAAAGCTGTTGCTTACGATTCCAACGGAACCATTACTGGGCATGTTTGGACTGTAGATGGAAAAACTTCTGAAAATAACAGCGACTCCATTCTTTTAAGTTGGGATATAAATTCTACCGGCAGACACATTGTTACCTTCAGTGCTTTTGATAATGATTCATTGAAATCGGGACCTGATACCGTATTGATCGAAGTGTTGCCTGGTTTTCCGGTGATAGTCCCGATTGCAGATACCGTATTGACCGGTAATGATCCGGTAACTGTAAACTGCATTGCATCAGATATTAACGGAATCATTACCGGTTATGTCTGGGATTTCGATGGAACAGGGTGGAAAGATACATCTGCAAGCCCTCAAATAACTATCCCTTTTACAGGCAGCAAGTCGGTAAGGGTGTTGATAGGTGCAATCGACGATGATGGTCTGTTGAGTGTAGATACTTTTAATATTACTTTTAATTGCCCGCCGGAAATAAACATTGTAAAACCAAAGCTGTCAGACACTTTAGTATTCAGAGAACAGCAGTTTCCTTTGCTTTTCAGATTCGAAGCCCTCATAACAGACCCGAATTCCGATCCTTTTTCGGTATCTATGTATTTAAAGGAAAATGGAGATTATCGTCAGGTCTATAGTGGTGATGGTGATTCTATGGCTATCAGGATCGAATCACCAGGTGAGATTCGATGGATGATTTCTGCTCAGGATAATCTCGGTAATAAGCAGCAAAAGGAAGGTGTCCTGGTTATAATCCGGCAGCACACAATCTGTTTCTTGGGTCATTCGATTGTTGCTGGGGATGGTGGGAATGGAAAAGCCGGGGGATTCAGGGCTGGAGTTCTTAAAGGATTGCGTGATTCATTAGGGCCCTTTGAAAGCATAAAGACTGTTGGTCCGCTTTGCACCAAGAATATGAAAGAGTATCGCACGGACGACTCCTGTATGGCTGTTTCAGGCATCAAGGCCAAAGATATGCTTTTTGTTTTTAGAGCTTTTCCGGATCTTAAAGCCGATATCTGGGTATTTATGATGGGGGCCAATTCAGAATTTAATAATGATGAATTAAAATACACTGTCAATTTGATTGATGAAATGTATTCCAGGAATCCTCAGTCCAGAGTATATGTGCTGAATTCTTCTCCTATTAGTAACAGCCAAAATCGTTACTTATCGAATTTTAATCAGGAATTATCTGATGGCGTTTCTACTAGAAAAAGTGAAGGGAAAGAGATCGCGTTGGTGGATATATTCACCTTATTAACAAATGAAGGTGAGTTTGATCAAACTTTCTTCTACGATAATGTACATCCTAATCAGACCGGCTATGATATGATGAGTGAAGAGATTTTACAGGTAATGTTAAATCCGGATTCGCCCGCAGTTTTTTTACAAGGCAAATAAAAAAGAGCCGGTTTCAAAAACCGGCTCTTTTTATTCCTGTAAGTATTGATTGTTGACTACCGCTCAGGCAATTTTCTTGTCTTTTTTCAAGGAATAAACCGGTTGTGCCTGTTTAAGGATTACTTCGCGGTTAATCATTATCTCCCGGACATCATCCCGTGAAGGGACATCGAACATTACCGGGATAAGAGCAGATTCCAGAACGGTTCTCAATCCTCTGGCACCGGTCTTTTTCTGGAAGGCTATCTTGACTACTTCCCGGAGAGCATCACGGGTAAAAGTAAGCCGTATTCCCTCCATGGAAAAGAGTTTCTGATATTGTCTGGTCAATGCATTTTTCGGTTCTGTCAGGATTTTCAAGAGTGCGTCTTCATCCAGTTCGTCAAGACCAAGAACCATGGGCAATCTTCCCACAATTTCAGGGATAAGCCCAAACCGGATAAGATCATCAGGTTCCACCTTACGAAGGACATCACCGATCTTGCTGTATTTCTTTCTTCTTATCTCAGCATTGAATCCCATTCTGCTTTCACCAATCCGTGACTCGATAATCTTGTCGATTCCTTCGAATGCACCTCCACAGATAAACAGAATATCGCGGGTGTTGATCTGAATCAGATTCTGTTCAGGGTGTTTTCTTCCTCCTTTGGGAGGAATGCTTGCTACGGTACCTTCAAGAATCTTAAGCATTGCCTGCTGGACACCTTCTCCGCTTACATCGCGGGTAATGGAAGGGTTTGCCGATTTGCGGGAAATTTTATCGAACTCATCTACATAAATGATTCCTTTTTCCGCTTTGGCAACATCATAATTGGCAGCCTGAAGCAGCCGTACCAGCATGTTTTCGACATCTTCGCCCACATAACCCGCTTCGGTAAATATGGTGGCGTCAACGATGGTGAAAGGGACTTTCAGCATTTTTGCAAGTGTCTGGGCAATAAGGGTTTTTCCGGTTCCTGTGGGGCCCAGCATCAGGATGTTTGATTTGTCGATTTCAACACCATCGTTATCATTTTGAGATCTGGAAAGAATTCTTTTGAAATGATTGTAAGCTGCTACGCTTACCCCCATTTTCACTTCATTCTGACCGATTACAAACTGATCAATATATTCTTTGATTTCCCGGGGTGTGGGAAGGGTATCCAGGCTCAAATCTCCTGGAATGGAAGCTTTTTCTTCCTTGAGAATCTCATTACACATATCTACACATTCATTGCAAATGTGTACTGATGGGCCGGTGATCAGCTTTCCGACCTCATCAGGTCCTTTTCCGCAAAAAGAGCATTTAATTCCCGGATAGCGGGATCTATTTGACATACTTCTTTATTCCCTGGTGGTTAAAATATCATCGATAATACCATAAGCTTTAGCTTCTTCAGCAGACATGAAGAAGTTTCGATCGGTATCCCGGGCGATAACTTCGAGATCCTGCCCGGAATGTTTCTGAATTATTTGGTTCAGACTGTTTTTCACCCTGATGATTTCTTTGGCATGAATTGCGATATCGGCAGCCTGACCTCCGGCTCCACCAATAGGCTGATGAAGCATCACGCGGGCATGAGGCAGAGCGAACCGTTTACCTTTTGTGCCTGCTGCCAATAAAATTGCTCCCATACTGGCTGCCTGGCCAATGCAGATAGTGGACACATCCGGTTTTATGAATTGAATAGTGTCGTAAATAGCCAGTCCGGATGAGACTATTCCACCGGGTGAATTAATGTATATGGTGATGTCCTTTTCCGGGTCCTCATACTCGAGGAAAATCAACTGGGCCATAACCAGATCTGCAGTTGTATCATCAATATCTGAGCCAAGAAAAATAATCCGTTCTTTTAACAGACGGGAATAGATGTCGTAAGAACGTTCACCACGACCTGTCTGCTCAATAACCATTGGTACGAGCGGCATATTTTTTTCCTTTCTTTCTATGAATTATACTTCTCTTTATGAATTAAAACCAAAGTCTTCTTAAAAAGAGAAGGCAACAAAAACTGCTGTAATGTAAAAGCGCATGATAAAAACTATCGCGGCTTCATTTCAAAAAAAGATCAGTCTTTCTTTTCGGGAGTATATTCACCTATAAGATAGTCCAGAGTTTTCCGTTCCATGATATCTTCCCGAATTCTCAAAGTGGTTCCATTTTTACGGAACTGTTGCTTAAGCTGTTCGAACGGGTGATTATACATTTCGGCCAGGCGCCTGATCTCATTATCCACCTCTTCAGGGGTCGGCTTAATTTTCTCTTTATCTGCGATAAAATCGATTATCCTCTGACGCTTGACTGCTCTCAGTGCAACATCTCTAAATTTCTCTGCAATCTCATCTCTGGAAGGAGCCGGGGCATTGGGAATCTGATATTGCATAGTCTGATTGTAATAAAAATCTATAGCCTGTTCGATGCGCGTTGGGGGTACATCAAAAGGATTGTTCTCTATCAATGTATCAATTGCCTGATTGTAAGCTTCCTCCTTAGCCCTGTTTAAGGCTTCCTGTTCGAGACTCTGCTTAATGTGTTCCCGAAGATCGCTTTCGCTTTTGAAGTTGCCCATTTTTTGCAGGAACTCTTCATTGATCTCAGGAAGTACTTTTTGCTGAACAGAGAGTATCTTGATTTGAAACTCACCATCCTTGCCGGCGACCTGGGTATCGGCATAATCATCGGGGAATTTAATTTTCAGATCGATTGTCTCATCTACGCTATGGCCGAAAATACCTTCATCAAAATCTTCAATGCGATTCTGAGCTCCCAGCTCTACGGGATATTTGGGAAAAGAGATGTCATTTCTTTCCTGGCCATCGATTATTACTTTAAGATACTCAAGTTTGACGTAATCGCCCTTTTGGGCAGGCCGCCCTGCATCTTTGAATTCAGCGAATCTTTCCCGCAGATTTTTCAGGCTTTCTTCAATATGGCTTTCTGTTATCTCTTCAGGTTGCGTTTTAATCTTTAATTTATTGTAATCTTTTATATCAATTTCAGGGTCCACCTCAGTTTCGATGGAAAAGGTGAGTGCTTCTCCCTCATCGGCTTTCAGATTCTTAACTTGAGGCAGGGAGACGGGATTGATATTATTCTGTTCACAAGCATCTTTAAAATATTTCTGAATTAGCTCCTCAATGACTTCTGCCCGAATAGAAGATCCAAAACGTTGTTTGATCAATGCCGGTGGGATCTTTCCGGCGCGAAATCCCGGTAATTTGAGATTACGTTTTAAATCGTCGAGCTTTTTTTCAAAAGCACTGTTTATTTCCTGCTCTGGAACTTCAATATCGATGATACGTTTCCAGGATTCTGGTTCAGAAACGGTTGCTTTCAAAGATTAATCCTCCTGAATTCTTATTGATAATGGCTGAAAAAAGATCAAAATCGATGCGAAGAGGGGGACTCGAACCCCCACAGGTTGCCCCACCAGATCCTAAGTCTGGCGCGTCTACCAGTTCCGCCATCCTCGCCAATTTATGCGGTAAATCTTTGCAAAATAACTAATTTTCAACGCAAATCCAACTCGTAAAATCCTAATCAGATAAATAATTTTCAGTTTCAAACAAATTCATGTATAATAATCCCCGATAGAATTTAGATTATGGCAGATCTAATACTTTTCAGGAAAATAAATGCCATGAACCAAAACACACCAAAAATACCTCTTCACGATCCCAGAGCACACCTCCGGATCAACAAACTCCAGGCTTGTCCAAACTGTTTCAGGCCGAAAAACAATTGTATTTGTGAGAAGGTTATCTCTTTTCCCAACAGAGTAAAAATCATCATTTTACAACATCCACAGGAGCAATATAAACTGCTGAATTCCGCCCGATTGGCTCATTTGGCCCTTAAAAACAGCAAAATCAGAGTAGGACTCTCATGGCCCAATCTTAAAGCGGTTGCTGGAAATGATCAAATACCCTCTAACTGGGCAATTCTCTATCTGAACTCTTCAAAAAGCAGCAAACCATGCCAAATAATCGATCGCAACAAAAAAGAGATCCTGGACTGCTCTTTTATTAAAGGAATTATTGCCCTGGATGGTTCATGGAAACAGGCAAAATCTCTCTGGTGGAGAAATCCATGGTTTCTCAGGCTCAACCGGATATCTCTTAATCCTGATCACCCATCCCTGCGTGGTCAAACCAGGTCTGAGGCATTGTCTACAGTGGAAGCTATAGCTATGGCGCTTGACTGCATAGGAGAGAAAAAGGAGATATCAGAATCTTTACGCGCCCAGTACGCACAGCTTGTTGTCAGTACAGAGATGACCCCTTGAACAGAAAATCAGTGTTTCATTGCACCAATGCTTATATTTATTGCGTAAACATTTAAAAAAGGCATCTGAACAGAGCTAAACATTACTTAAGCACTTGCATTAACTTCGTTGTCATGAATATCTATTTTAAAGGTCCCTCAGAAACCAATACTTTTGCCATTACCTTCGATGATGGGCCCCATTGCAACAATACTCCCAGGCTGTTAAAACTGCTAAGTGACTTTAACACAAAAGCTACTTTCTTTATGACTGGAAACAATGCTTCCAAAAATAAGGCTCTGGTAAGAGATGTCTCACAACAGGGGCACCTGATTGGGAATCATTCTCTAAATCATCTGAAAAAAATCTCTTTATCTCCTCAGGAACTCATGCATGAAATCAAAACAGCAAAAGATATTCTTGAGGATATCATCTCAAAACCGGTTACCCTGTACAGGCCCCCTTATGGTTTCATCTCACCTTTTCTGTTTTCTGTGTGCCAAAAATTGGACCTCAGGATTATTCTGTGGAGTCTGCAGACTCATGACTATTGCAGGGAAAATTATCAGATTATCATAAAAAGAACGATGAAAAAAATCAAGGCCGGGTCAATAATTCTTTTTCATGAAGGCCATTTCAATGATGTTTCTCTTGATTACTCAAACACCATCGAAACTGTCAGATTCATTCTCGACAAGAGTTTATCAATGAAAATCAGGCCTGCCACCGTTAACCAGGTCCTGGAATTCAAGGATTGATCGGATGGAAATCACAACATATCTGCTTATAGCAACCGGAGCTTTCTACTTCATCTCTGTTTTATATCTTTTTGCTGGTTTATTCCGACTTAACCATAAAAAAAACGATAAAATCCATTTCTGCTCTGTTATAGTTGCGGTTCACAATGAAGAGAGTAATCTGGAGAAGTGCCTTAATTCCCTTGTTAACCAGAATTATCCCGCCGATAGTTTTGAAGTGATAATTGCTGATGATCGTTCTGTCGATTCTACACCGCAGATAATTAACCGGTATTGTCAGAAATATCCCAACTTCAAATCTGTATCTGTGAGGCCCGATGAGCATGCAATACCCAAAAAAACCGCTCTTCTCAAGGCTTTGGATAATGCCAGAGGAGAAATTATCCTGAGTACTGATGGAGATTGTGAACAGCCACAGGGATGGATCCGGCAGATGAATGCCTGTTTTACAGACGAAGTGGGGATGGTTATAGGGCATGTCGGGTATTTCAAACCACAAAATCTGTGGCAGGGAATAGATGCTCTGGACTATCTTACTCACCGGGCTCTGGGTGCGGCTTTTATCGGAGTGAAATCTGTTTACACCTGCACTGCTGCAAATATGGCTTATCGCAAAGTAATATTTGACCAAAACCGGGATGGCTTCAAAAAACTGAAAATCCGGCCAGCAGAAGACAATTACTTCCTTCATTGTACAAAAAACTCAGGTTACAAAATCGCAGTGGCTACTGATTCCGAATCGATTATTCAGACCCGTGGTGCAATCAGTTTCTCTCATTTCATGAATCAAAGATTCCGTTGGGCGGCTTACGGTGGAAACATTACTACTCTGGGAGTAAAACTGTTTTTCATTCCGGCACTGCTTTTTTATCTGTCCATCTGGATTGCACTTTTATCCGCTTTCTTTTCACCCGCAATACTGCCGGTGTTACTCTGGGTGATTGCCGGAAAAATGTTTTCCGACTTTCTGCTTATAGCCAGATATACTTTCCTTTATAAAATACAGTATATGATCAGGTATTTCCTGCCCTTGTCTCTTATCCACCCGATACTGGCTCTGGTGGTTGCGCTTAAAGGTAATTTGTTTTCTTTTACCTGGAAAAACCGGCGTTATACAAAAGAACACGAAATCAGACACAGTATTTCCCTATGAAAAAAATTCATCTTTTCTTTTGTGTTTTCCTTTCTATTCTTAAATTGACCAGTGCTCAAGCATATCAGTGGGACCAGGCGGTTTATTCAATTCTTGATCTGGTCATGAAACAGGAATACGACAGCGCCTATAAAATCTGCAATCTGAGGATTACAGCCGATTCTATGGACATAGATTCCCGTTATCTGAAACTGGTTACTTTGCAGTCACAGTTAGCAGATTATGAATCATATTCTCTTGATGGCCTAAGATGTATTGCCATGGCCGAAAGCCTGATAACATTTCTGGACAATGCAATGTCAATAAGAAGCTCTCCTGAAGAGAAAGAGAAAGCCGATTTTTTAAAAGGAAATATTTACGGTGTACTCGGTATAGTCAAAGCCAAGAGAGGAAGTATTCTGTCCAGTATTAGAGATGCCCGGCTTTCCTATGAACATTTTAAAAGGCTAAAACAATCCCCATCCTTTTTGCCGGATGTTTTATATGGTCTGGGGCTCTTTGATTATTACATCGGAGACAATCTGAAATGGATTCCAGGTGTAGGCAAACGGGCTCGCTCAGGATTGGAAATGCTGTATACTGCATCCAAATCCGACTCCCCTTTCCGCTATGGAGCTAAAAATTCCCTGGTCTGGGTGCTCATGGAAAGGGGGGAATTTCGTGAGGCCGATTCGATTGCTTCTGAAGTTCTGGAGAAGTATCCGGGAAGCACATTGTTTTTGCAGGTTAAATCCAGAGCTGCTTTTGGTAACAGGCAATACCAGCATGCAATTGAACTGGCTGAACAGCTTATCAGTTTATCCCTAAAAAGAAAAGTGATAAACTGGTGTGATGTATTATCCGGTTATCAATTGATTGCTTCCTGCCATATAAAACTGGGGAATAAAAAGAAAGCACAGGAAATTGCATCTGAAGGCCTGGCTTATGAACTCTCCGACGATACGCTTCGAATCGAGTGGGTTCAAAAACACCGGAATTCATTGATGTCCATAAAATAAGCTGACAAGACCTTTATTTACAGATTATTATTTTTTGTTGATGCCACATTTCTCGAAGGCACGATTCCAAAACAAAAGCAGTAAAGCGCAAGATAATAAAGTATCAGAATGACAAGCAGTAATCCCTGCACCGGGCGAACAAATTTGTCATAAGCTATCAGCGAATCACTGAGAACGAAGAAAACTGCTCCTGTATACACCAGAGATCCTTTATGGTTAATGTTAAAGGCGGAAACAAATGCCATTGCAGAAATCATCATCAGATAAATGAGAACCGGAATGAAAAAATCATTTGAACCTGGCAATGTTATAAAACCGATAATAATGCTGAACACTACAATCGCTGATGCCTTTATCATACCTGGTTTGCTTTTTCCTGCATAAGGAATATTATAAAGCAATAGTAATATGTTAGCGACCATAAAAGATGCCAAAGCAAACGTGAAGAATCTGGTTCTGCTCAAGCCTAAAAAAAGATCACCTGCGCCCATGAAAAAAAAGATGAGGATCGGAAGAAATTTCTTCTTTGGGTTGCCATAAAAAAAAACGGTAATAATGGCAATTATTGCCGGAGTGATTTTCAAAGTGACAAAAACCGGGTGAGGAAGAACAGAAAGAAATAACAGGAAAAAAGCTGCTACAGATATAAAACTATACTGCAAAAAACGATAAAATTTCTGACCATTCATTTTCACATTTCCCTTTTCAAGCGGGATGTCGCTTGATCTACAGGATTGATATAATTATTACAGGATGAAGTCGCAATTTTAAATATATATATTAGTTTTAGACTGGTGACAAGAAAAGAGGTGCAGTTTTGTAGCTTGCAGGAAAATTCGAAATTCGAAACAGAAGCGGGATTTTTTTGAAATTTATGATTTGGAATTTCCTGTTGTGATTTGATTATGATTTGATGCTTACAGCTTTGGGATTCGGTAACTGCCGGAAATTGCTGAGCAGTTACAAAAAAATAAAAAACCTCGCCAGGAGCTCCCTCATTCTTGAACCCTATTTATAAAAACAGTGGTTGTTCCCTTGAGTAGTTCGTTAATCCGCTAGCTTTGAACGGCGTGCACTAGCTATTCAAAGAAGAATTCCCATTGAAATGGTGTTAGTCAAGAATTGGTATGCCCTGACGAGGCAAATTATTTTTACTTACTATTTTAAAGAAGTTATAATTAACGATGATATCGTTCTTTTATTGAAATATACAATAAAAATAAAAAAAAATCTTTAAAAGACTGCAACGCAATCTGGAGCATTCATGGGCAGCTTTATAGTAGAAGGCAAAATTAGATTAAGTGGAAGTATTCAGGTCTCCGGGAATAAAAACGAGGCACTACCCTTAATTGCAGCTTCATTATTATGTTCAGGGCCGGTTCAGCTTAGTAATGTCCCGGAAATTGGTGATGTGAACAATATGCTGGAGATAGCTTCAACTCTGGGAGCAACTTTGTCTCCATTAAAAGATGGAAAAGTTACCATTGATGGTACTAATCTTAAGAGTTCGATTCTTCCACTGGAGCTCTCCAATACCATTCGTGCATCGATTCTCTTCGCCTCATCGTTACTTGTTCGCACAGGCAGGGCGGTGATATGTCAGCCCGGAGGAGATCATATAGGCAGAAGACGTTTAGATACACATTTCCTGGTTTTCAAAGCATTGGGTGCAGAACTTCAGGTCACCAGAAAAATCACCTCCGATATCACCCAGGAAACCAATTATATACTGGAGGCTCCCAAGGGGCTCAGAGGTGCAGATATTTATCTGGATGAGGCATCAGTCACCGCTACCGAGAATGCTATTATCGCTGCAGCGGGAGCAAAAGGAACTACTGTAATAACAAATGCTGCCTCTGAACCACACGTGCAAGGACTTTGTCGTTTCATTGAAAAACTGGGGGTGACCATAGAAGGGATTGGGTCAAACGTTTTAACAATACATGGAAAGGACAGCTTCTTTGCCGCAAACCATGAGATCGGAGCCGATTACATCGAGGCGGGATCTTTCATAGGCCTTGCAGCAGCTACTTGTTCCAAGCTTACCATAACCGGCGTGGATCCATCTGTTATGCGTATGATTATTTTCCAGTTTGAAAGGATAGGAGTATTTGCTCAGCTTAATCGGGAGCAAAGAAGTATCTATGTTGATGATCATCAACCACTTAAAATCCGTAAAGACCTGGGAGGTATAATTCCGGTAATAGATGACAGCCCTTGGCCGGGTTTCCCTACCGATCTTATGTCGATACTCCTGGTTACTGCCACTCAATCAGAAGGGACCTGCCTTATTCATGAAAAGATGTTTGAGTCCAGACTGTTTTTTGTAGACAAATTGATCAATATGGGTGCTCAGATCGTTCTTTGTGATCCACACCGGGCGGTTATCGTTGGGCCATCACCTCTTTATGGGTCCTCAATCAGCTCACCTGATATTCGGGCGGGAATGGCACTTCTCATTGCTGCATGTGCAGCAGAGGGAAAAAGCATTATAAATAATATTGAACAGATCGACAGGGGATATCAGAACATTGAGCAACGTCTCTCTGCACTGGGTGCCTCAATTAAACGTATACATGATTGCAGCAAATAACGGTATCCTGATGAAATGTTCTCACCTTGCAGTGCTCCTGGGACTGATGTTTATATCGTGTTCTTCACATCTGAAAAGTTTTTATCCGGGCAATTATTACTCCGAAGATAACATATATCACAATAAAATTTTAAAATTCATTATTACATTTGACAGCAACTGGCAGTTGTGGACCGAGCCTGCAACCATGAACCGTGATAGCAGAAAATTTGCCCGTCAACTTCACAAATCCGGGATTGAACTGCTCTTTATAGGTGCATCTACCGAAAAATATCTGGGTACGCGGGCAATTGCCTCCAACCTAAACGAACCTGCAAGGGAATACGCAGAATATATCCGCAGACTCAATCTTACAGATGTAGAAAATGACCAGGGACTTCTTGATATTACAAATGGCCGCATAGAAATGGTCAGGTGGACATATGAAAAACATGGTTTCAGCTTTATTGAGTATTTCTTTAATAGCGGAACCTTTGACATACGCATTGCTTTCTGGACCAGAAAAGAGTTTTTCAATAATTTTCTGCCGGTATTTGAGTCTATCATGGGCTCACTCATACTGACCGATATATATTAAAACAAAGAATTTTGTGGCTGTTATTGGAGAGAGAAAATGGAGAGTAAAAAAAAGATGCAAATTACCTATCCATGTGAATGGGGTTATAAAATTATTGGCCAGAACAGAGAAAAGATGCTTTTAGCTGTAGACTCCATCATTAAATCGGATTCTATGATGATTCGTGAGTCTAACACCAGCAGAAGTGGAAAGTATATCAGCCTGGAGATAAGAGTCAAAGTCCAAAATGAACTGGAACGGAACAGCTATTTTAAAATGCTTGCCGAACACTCTGAAATTCGAATGGTCCTTTGATTATCTGCCGCTTTCTTACAGATCCATCCTCAAATCCAATCTAATTAACTCCGCCGCTACTAGCCTCAAATCTTATATGGCGTCCCAAGGGTTGTGCCTGTATAATTAAAACAGGATGACAAACTGGTTTATAAACAGGTTTGCGGATACTTTAATGACCAAATAATCAACAGGTTAAAGGTTAAACTCAATATAGTGGATCATGAATAATAGAAGATACTTCTTATAGTGTGTTATGCTTTACACAAAAAAGGAGGGAAAAATTAATGTCTCACCAATATTTAACAAGTGGCCAGGTTGCCAAAAAACTGAAAATTTCAATTTCTACTTTGAAACGTTGGCTTGAAACCATGGATTTGAATGTTTCTGAGGTACGGAATTGCAATGGGTGGCGCTTGTTTACTGAAGAAGATGTCCAGGTAATCCGGGAACATAAACAGAAACTGAAAAAGATCGGGAAGCGTTTTAATGATACTACGCTGGTACCAGTGATAATTTCTGCGGGAAAAAAATTTGGAGCAAAATGATAGAAATAAGGAAAGAGTGCTGTTCTGTAATGGTGATTTTTTTAATGTTGATGTTCCCCTGTCATGCCCAGGACATCAGGCGGGGAAGAAATGAGGGAACTGTCAACATTCCGGCATCCAATGTGGATGGTAACGGAAACATTACTCTGAGTGCCACACTAAATGGCAGTATCGGCAAGCACAGCTCAATGCTCAAATCAAAAATCGCCGGTAAAATAGGAATTGCTGATATTCTGCAAGGATTTGTAAGTACATCTGTAGTCAATTTCCGGAAAATAGGACTGACTGAAGTACATGGGCAGATTACATTGCCCCAAAATGATGGTTTGCGTTTTTTCGGTATTGCATTCTGTGGAGATCTCTTTCTGTCTACAGCCATGGATACAATCTCGGGCGAAGCAATATCAGGAAGGCCCGATTTTCACTCCTACATCAGACCATCATTGATTTGTGATCAGGATTGGATAGCCATTGATAAAAAGGTAAGCTTGAAAACATATCAGTTGTTTAGCATGGCAGATGATGCTGATCGGCTTTTCCAATATGATCAGTTATCGTTCAAGCTGGGGGCAGAGTGGAAAACATATCATCACAGTTACTTCGTGGATGCTTCTGTGGGTATGTACAAGGAAAAAAAGACCACTGCTTTTTCAGGAGACAAGGGCTTTAAACAACAGAAAGTGTGGCTGGAACCCGGGGTACGTTTACGATTACGAAACCGCTTCAGTTTCCTGGCTTCCATGCGCTTTCTTCTGTTGCAAAGGGTAAAAACTGAGCGGCCCCTGTCACCTCAATATGTAAGTATGCAATTGACTTTTGAAGCACCGGTTTATTTCAGGGAAACCAATACCGAAGCGATAAGAACACTGATTTTCATAGATAATGCGAAAGATAAAGAAAAAGACCGTATTACAAGGAGCATTGAACAGGGCAAATCGATTAAAACCGATTTCGAGACAGGATTTGAGGATCTGGCACCTGAGAAATCGGATATTGATCAACAAAAGGAGGCTTTGCGGAAAAGAGAAGAGATTCAGAACAAGATGGAAGAGATAGAGAAATTACTGGAGGACCTGGAATGAAAAGGCTGTTATCCATTATTATCACATTTCTGCTTGCCATAATTTTTTCAGCCGGTGCACAGGGAAACCAGAAACGTAACAGAGGAGAATCATTTTTCAATTTACGCAATTCAAATACCACAGGATTTGGAAATATCTGGTTATCGTTAAGAGGCGTGGGGCATGTCTGGGATGATGATCCGGTTAAACTGGATTCAAGCAGTAAAGCCGATCGGAAATGGATATCAAATGTACGGGCTTTTCCTGAATTAAGAATCGAAGGAGGAGTGCTCAATTTCCTGTCGGTTTCTGTGGAATCAAGATTTTTGTCCTATGGATTCAAGCCAGGATATGTCAATTGCGGCCTGAAAATGACAACTCCGGATAATCTGGATCTCAGATTGAATGGTTTTGCATTGGAGTTAACTTATTTACATCAGTTCATTGAATCTAACCCGACTCTGGGGGGATATCTGGGTTTTATGCCTGAGGGTTTCGTTGTAAAAGGAAATTCCATCGAAATGAAATTTCTTTATGAACTGGATCTATTGGCCAGATTCAGCAGGATCCCGGTTAGATTTCTGGTGAACCTTGGTACCAGAATCCCGTTACGAGAGGATCGGCTGAAATGTTTCCAGATACTGGGCAATACAGGAATAGTTTACAGCCGGTATAGAATTGACTTTTATACCCTCTTTTCAATTGAAGCATTCAATAACCTGTCCGGCCCATTGATAATAAAGGAACCGGTTAACAAAGCAATAGCTGTTTATTTCAGTGAGAACCTGATGTATCTGACTGTGGGAGGAAATGTCCGCTATGATAACGGATGTGTCCTGAATGTCTCGGTGCCTTTGCTGGTAAGTAAAAACCGTGAATCCAGGATGAGAGTTGAGGATTTGGCGGAACTGCACAGAAACAGCAGGCCCGAGCTCTTCAGCGATGAAAAAAGAAGAGGTATAAAGGATCCGTTTGATCCATGGTTTGTAAAATGGAAAGTCGCCGGTTCCATAACTTTTCCGCTCAGGTTCAAAATGACCAGTTCAGAACTGATGAGGAATTATCTGATATTAAAAAACAGAAAAGAACAGAGGAGAATAGATATTGATCAGAAAATCAGGGCAGAAGAAGAAGAGCGGCTCCAGAAGATTAAAAAGAGAAAAGAAGAAATATTGAACTCGAAATAGTGGTCGTTAAGGTATGAAAAAATTCACAATTCATTCCATGATTATGGTTTTTGTTCTTACAATCGGCTTACCGCCGATATGGAGAATGAATTGTGCTTTAGCCAGACCTAAAAATGAACCGGTGGAATTAACAAAGGAACTTGTGGTAAACCGACTCATCACCGAAACTAAGGAAATCGACAGTATAATGAAAAATCTGACCTACTTTCGGGATGTCATCTCAGAGTTGCGCAATCTGGAAGTTTATCCTTTTGAGCTGATCAATATGACTGACAGCATTCTGGTCAGATATGACAAGGCTATCGAATCTCTGGAACAGCAGTGCAAAGAGATAAGCGATAAAGCTGCCATGCACAAAGCATCGCTTGTTGATGCGATGGAAATACTGAGGGAAATGGTTAGATCCGAACCGGTTCAAAGTATGTTTACTGTTCTGCATAATGGAAACACAAAAAGATTACATGAACTGAATAACATAAATCAACGGATTACCGGATTGTGGAGCTCAGCAGATTCACTGATAGATTTTGTGATGAATCAGAGTGTAGACATTCAAAAGAGGGGAAAAAATAAAAAAGAGTCTCAAGAGGAAGATATCTGGTATGATAAATATCAGAAAAAGATTGATTTAATAAAAGATGCAATAAAGGAAAAAGCATCTTTACCACAGATGGAGGAACTTTTCAAGATAGAAAGATTTCATATTGGCAAACTACTGGAAACCGAAAAATATGATCTAGCACGTCAGAAAATTTTCAGTCTTATGGATCGCTACGCAGAAAAAAAGGAGGAACTGAGTCTGCTGCTGGCAAAGGTAGAATTCTCTTCGGGGAATTTCAGAGAGGTATTGTCAACTATCTCGGATATATCAGAAACAAGGCATAATCGCGAACAGTTATTGACGTTGAAAATTCAGAGTCTGTACTCCCTTATGGAATATGAGGCTATCTGGCAAAATTATCAAAATTATGATTTAACAGGACTGCAAAGCAGTGTACGAAATCTCGTGATATGGATTGTTATTGAGAGCGGATTCGCACTGAGAATTCAATGGGATTATTCTCAACTTGCATCTATGATGGATAACAAAGGTTCATTTAAGCACCATGTGCTGCATGCGCTTTCCCGTACATATCTTTTGTCAGGGGATAGGCAAACTGCTCTTTCCATAATGGAGAGGGCATTGAAGCACAAGGTTCTGAGTGAAAATGATCGTATTGCAGTCAGGGAGATCAGACTTGCTCTGGCGCAGGTTTATTATGAGATGAATGAATACGAGAAATCTCTGGCTCTTTTCTATGATATTCTGAATAAACGTGAGGATTTCGAAAAAGCACTTACCGGAATAATCTGGTGCTATATAAAACTTAATAACGATAGGAAAGCCGATATTGCTTTAAGAAAGCTTATCAATCTGAAACCGGAGTCACCTTATGCTCTCGAAGCCATATATATACTTGCCAGAAAAAATCTGATTAAAGTAAATGAAGAATGGAAAAAGATAGTATACCTGGATAAGGAGGAAAAGAGGCTTGAGGCAACGCTGAGAAGAATAAATGACAAGAAGAAAAAGAATACCAGAAAAGAAGATGCGCCCAAATATGAATATGCATGTAATGAGCTAAGTTCATTACTAAAGAGATTAAAAAATGAGAACAGGATGAACTATGATTCTCTGAAAAATTTGTATGAGAGAATAGAGAGAACCTGCAAAATGATCAGTACTCATTATCATTCGGGTACATATCAGGAAACTGTATTCGATGCAAAAAGGGAAGAGGCACTTTTCCTGCTGGATTCGACACTGAATCAAATCGGGAACAGTTTGGCAGAAAAAAAATTGAAACTTTTTTCAAATGCTATTCAGAACAGAAGTAAAATAAAGGAAATTGTAAAGAAGGCAAAAATATTCGCGGTTATTGCTGAGATTGACCGATTAAGGTGGGAAAGGGAATTTCTGGATTGGAAAAAAGCTCAATACAGGGATGAGGAGATAGCGATTGACTCAAGTATTGCTGCAGTCCATGATTCCTTATCGATAGAACATTTGAGAGAAAAAAAGAAAATTATAACCAATACAATTGATTCCCTGATTAATTCCGAAGACCGTTTGGTTAACAGCAGAATAACTTCATTAAAATTAAAGATTGATACTCTTTTGAAGATGGAAATGGATGAAGATGATGCCGCTTACCTGAATTATCAATACGGGGAGATGGCATATATTGAAGAAAACATGAAATATTCGATGCTATACGAACGATATGAAATGGAAATGAATGATTATTCAAGAAAGCTGGATGACTTCAGAAAAGGAGTACAACTGAATCATCCGGTAAAACCGCAAATGCCAGTGCTTGACCACAGCAATAGTATTGAAAAATTCAAAAAAGTTATCAACGACTATCCGAATTCTAAATTCTGTCCATCTTCGTTTTACAGTCTTGCCTGGTGTTACAATGATCTGGCCAAAAATGACAGTGCAGTATCTTTCATGGGAGAGATAATCCGAAATTACCTGGCAAGCTCTTATGCACCTCAGGCCTGGATGTATTGCGGTGAGTATTACTTCGATAAGGGAGATCTGGACAGTGCAATTATCTGTTATCAGTCTGTGCTCAAGTATCCAGAAAGTGAATGGTTTGAGGAAGCTCTTTATAAGCTGGCCTGGAGTCAATACCGGCTTTCTAATCCAGAAAAAGCAATCAGCTCGTTTCTTGCTCTGGTTGATCTGGGAGATATAGCCACCTCAGGAGCTTCTTTATTGGAGAAGGAATCGATGGACTATATAGCCATCAGTTTCAGTGAAGCAGATGTGACCGGAGAAAAAGGATTGCAAAGAGCACTGTTATTTGCTGAAAAGTTAAAAGATGAACAGAAAGGATGCCGGATTTTACATCGTCTGGCCAGTGTTTTCAGAGAGCAGGGAAGATATGAAATAGCGAAAAAAACATATACAAGCATGCTGGGAATGTATCCAGGATATCCAAAGAGTCCTGTAGTGGAATCGGAACTGGTGAAATTGCTTGAGAGAGAACCGGCAGCAAATGATATAAACGGGGCGAAAATAAAGATCTATGAAAAATATAATTACAAGGGTGAATGGGCAAAGGGTCAAAGTAAAGAAGTGCAGCGAGAGGCTGACAGTATTGCACAAAAGCAACTTTATGAGGCAGCAATAGGATATCACCAGAGGGCTCTGCAAAAAAATGATTCACGTGCTTATCAGGAAGCCATGAATGCATACAGGGAAATGATTACGGTTTATCCTGAGTCAAAAGTAGCGAATGAATGTCATTACAATCTGGCGGAAATATTGTTTGCTGTCGGAAATTATTATGAGGCGGCTGAGGAGTATATGGCTGTAACCAGACGGTATCCTGACAGTAAATACCGGGAAACTGCCGCATGGAATGCCATAGTAGCTTCTCAGAATCTGTTGAAAATGGAAACCAAACTGCAAAATCGGTAAATAGCAATGAAAAATGAAAAAGCAATTTGCCCGGCAATCATTGTAGCAATAATGCTGGTAATTTTTGCAGGATGTGCATCAAGGATGGAAATTAAAAAACAGCAAATAAAGAAAACTGTCATGGCTGATACAGTGAAAGTGAATGCGGAAAAAAAGAAAGAAAAAAATAAAACTGATAGTCTGGAAAAAAAGGACACCGGGTTAACTGCTGCTACAGAACTGATGATTCGGGCATGTGATAATTATCTTGCATTAAATGACAGCGGACAGAAAACCGCAGAGGTATTAAGCATTAAAGCAAATCTGCTTTATAACAATCGTCATTTTGACTGGAGCAGAACTGTATATAATCAGATACTTGAAAGGTATGAAAATACCCAGTTTTATTATGATGCAATGCGGATGATAGCACAGTCATATTATGAAGAAAAAAGATTTGACGAAGCACAGAATTGGTATCGTAAGCTCAGCTATGTTGCACAAAGTGTACCTGACAGGGAAGATGCGATACAACGAATAGCAGAATCGATTTTCAGGATGGCTGAAGCATACGAGGAGCAGAAGAAATTCAAGGATGCTGCGGTTGAATATGAAAGAATATCTCTGGAGTTTCCAGAATCAAAGATTGCTGATGTTGCTCTCTTTAACTCCGGATTAGCTTATGAAAAAATGACCGAATGGACTCATGCAATACTGATATTCCAGCGTTTGATAAACAAATACAGCAAATCGCCGCTTCTGCCTAAGGCACTGTTCAGAATCGCAAAAAACCATGAAAAGATGCTTCAATGGGATTATGCTGCAGATGCCTATATCAAAGTTGCTTTGGAGCACACTGAATCTGAGCTGGGACCTCTGGCTTTATATAATGCAGGTTTCTGTCTGGAAAATGCAGGAAAGTTAAAGGAAGCTGCTGCGACTTTTGAGAAATTATCTGTTGTGTATCCGCAATCTCCGGATGCACCGGATGTGCTGTTCAAGGCAGGAGAAATATATGGAAAAATTAAAGACTGGCAGAGCGTAACCAGGGTTAATCAAATTTTCACCAGCAAATTCGGCTCAGACCAGGATAGAATTATTCAGGCATTATGCATGGGTGGAGTTGCTTTGTATATGCAGAGCAGGGAGGCAGATGCAATAAAGCAGCTTGAGAAAGCTGCTATGACATTTGAAAAAATGAAAGACCCCAGTTCTGTGAATGCTTACTACGCTGCAAAGGCAATATTTACTATAGGTGAAATTTATCACGGACAGATGTCTAAAATAAACCTGTCCAGCCAGCACAGCATCTATAGAAAACAACTGGACCAGAAATCAAGTCTTATGGACAAGGCAATAGAATCCTACAGCAAAGTAATCAAATTCAGTATTTTAGAATGGACAACCAGATCAGTATTTCAGATAGGACAGATATACGAAGATTTTGGAGTAAGCATTTTCCGCCAACAGCGCCCATCCTTTAAATCTCTGGAAGAGAGAATGTCACTGGAGCTGGGAATTGCCAAAGCGGTGGAAAAATATTTTGTGGAAAACGCCATTTACTATCATGAGTTAAATGTTAAGCTGGGAATAAAGGAGGAAATTGAGGATAAGTATATCACCCAGTCAAGACAGAAACTCACCTTTCTGCCATATCTTGCAGGTGATAATTATCTGGCTCTGGTGAAGATTGCCACTAATTCTACGGAAATTAACCCCGAAGGGTTCTCATCGATTGCCAGAACACTGCAGACACTTCAGAAAGTAGCACCATTTCAGGAAAAAGCGATTGATCTTTATTTAAAATGCCTGGAACTGGGAGCTGCATACAATGAAACCAATGAATATTATGAAAAGGCCGCTTCCAGTATTACAGGACAATCTTTTCTGGTAGGACAGACCTATGATAAACTGGTAACCATAGCACGTGAAGCTCCGATTCCGCAAAATTTCAGCGATTATGAGCGATTTGTCTATAAGACAAAACTGCTTAAACAAATAGAATCTTATGAAGAGCAGGCACTTACCCACTACCTTAAAACCTTGAAAATTGCCGAAGCTTACAAAATAGCTGACCAGAGTGTCAAGGATGCACAGGTACATATTGCCAGATTGCTGTTCAATAAGGGGTGGTGCTATGACTTGCTGGCAACAAATGTGGGATCAAATCCTCCGATTCCCCAGGGAATTAACCAGGAAGAAAAAGAAGAATTCAAGGAAAGATTCCTGGAGATTGAGAAGAAGTTCCGCTCTCAGGCAATGGAAATTTATAAAACCCTGATGGATTATTCTGCCAGACAATATGCCTTCGGGCAATATGTCACTCATGCATACATGAGATTATATCAGATGTCACCGGAAGAATATGGGGTGGAAGAGATTCAGAAAGTCAGAAAAACAATAGCTGCTGATTCATTCTGGATATGCTCGATTGATTCCGTTCAGAATTGGACTGAACTAAATGTAAATGATTACGGTTGGAAAAAACCAGTCCTGACAACCGGAACAGATACTTCCATCGAAAGAGTAGGACTTTCATGCAATCTGACAAATAATGCCGGGAAAGTCTATTTCAGAAGAAAATTCCAGGCCCAGTCCCCATGCAGTACCGAACTATCCATGAACGCTCAGGGGAATGCTTCTGTTTTTATAAATGGAAAGAAGATTCTATCCGATACTGCAGCAAAAGAGAATGGAAATATTACCAGTTGGAAAATTAAAGATAAACTTAAAAACGGTGAAAACATTCTGGCCATAGAGGTTGATAAAGAGTCCTCCGATATCAGCATATATCCGGTATTGTTCGTCTGGGAGGAAAGAAAACTGATGGTTCCCAGACCACCTGATGAAGAAAAAAACCGGACATTTGAATCAGGAAAGGCTGGCGTTTACAAATTCCCATATCTGAAAAATTTCAGTATGGATATCGCTGGAGTTCAGGAATGAAAAAATCAGTGGTATTGATGTTTTTATCATTAACATTTCCTGTGTGGGCTGAGCAGGAAAACAAAGACACTTTGGAGATGGAAAACCCGGACTCAATGGTGAAGGAATATCGAATTGAAAAGCCAGGGACAATCACATTTACTGTAGGTGCTACGATAAAGGGGAAGGTGGAGAAGCCTCAGGTGGTGATTTTTTTGCCCAAGGAAAGGGTCTATTATCAGGAAATTACACTGGAAAGGTCTTTTGGACAGGATTTGCTCGAACCGCTGCCATTTGTCCCCCTGGTCAAATGATTTCTAAACAGATGCATCTTATTGGAATACTTACAAATACAGCTTTCTTCAACTTGACCGCTTGGCTGGAGAATGCTAAAATTAAGAGGCTTTGTGTATACAAAATAAGAAAAGATTTGTTAAAGGCAGAAAAATTCCGCAAATACTGCCTTGGAGATAAAAAGGGGGGTTATAGATGGAACAAATAAGCCGTTTCTTTCAGGAGGGTGGCGTATGGATGTATCCTCTGGTGGCGGTATCTGTTTTTGCCTTTGCGGTATCGATGGAGAGGGTTTTTTATTACTATATACATTGCAGAATCAATGCCAAGGCACTGTTAACTCAAATCACCCGTCATGTTCGCAACGGTGATGTGGAGAAAGCCCGGCAGATCTGTGCCAGAACCAAAAGCCCTCTTTCTGTAATTCTGGAATCTGCACTCTGGCATTATCAGCAGCAGGAACCGGATCAGGAGATTCAGAATGCTATCGACGAGGTTGCATTAAGGGAACTTCCCAGAATTCAACGGCGGACTCATTACCTGTCATTATTTGCCAATATTGCCACACTTCTTGGATTACTGGGAACAATCTTTGGTCTTCAGGATGCTTTTGGTGCACTCACTGCAGCAGACCCCTCTCAAAAAGCTTCGGTTTTGGCCAAAGGAATCGCTATAGCAATGAACACCACTGCCTTAGGGTTAATAGTGGCAATCCCCTGCATGATTTCTTTCTCGATACTGGGTGCTAAAGCAAACACCATTATCGAGGAGATTGATGAGAGTTCGGTAAGGCTGTTGAACTTTCTGTTCTCTCAAAGAAGGGTATAAAGAGAGATGCCTTATGCAAAAGAAAGAACAGACAGAGCAGAAAGAATTAAAGGGGGCATTTCCAGCAACAAAGCGGGTCAATAAATCCATAAGTAAAGATATTGAACCGATAGATCTGGATGTAACTCCGGTGATGAATCTGTTCATGGTTTTAATTCCTTTTCTGGTTTCCATGGCAGTATTTACGCATCTTGCAGTAGTAGATTTTTCCCTTCCTCCTTCGAATACTTCATCGGATGAAATACCCCAGACAAAAGAGCTGGATGTCTCAATAGTGATTACTGCTGAAGGGTTTCGGGTGGTGGGGACCGCGAAGAAACTGGATATGATTCCAAAGGTACAAAACCAGTATCAGTTTGAACAGTTAAGGGCTTTACTAAAGGCTGTTAAATTTGAATATCCATCGCAGAAAAGTGTTGTTCTGGTGATAGAAGCAGATGTGATTTATGATGACATTATCAAATTCATGGATATTTGTCGGGAATCACAATTTCCGGATGTGGGTTTATCGGGAGATATAGGATGAACTTAAAAATTAATACCAGGAAGATAAAAGGGGTTCCTGTTCTGGAGATGAAGGGGGAGATTACAAAGGAAAGTCTAGGCAAAATAACCAACAAGCTTGAGACTATCAAAAAGAAAAAGGTCCGTGCGGTTATATTTGACATGTCCAGCACCAACTTTATCGATAGTCACGGTTTGGGGGTTTTTGTTCATTTCTGGCATGAAATGACAAAGCAGAAAAAGGAGCTGATATTCTTAAGACCTCTGGGGTTTGTTAAACAGCTTCTGGCAGAAACCAGTCTGTCCAGAATTTTCAGGATAGTTGACTCCGAAGAGGAAATATGAGCTTTCCTGCATCCAAATCACCTTTAAAGCAGCTTAGAAAAACCAGGGGCAAGAAGGAAGTAAAAAGTTTCAAGCCTCAGTTGACATCGCTGGTAGATGTAATGACCATACTTCTTATTTATCTGCTGAAAAGCTTTTCCTCGGAAGGCGAAATAGTAACCGTACAAAAAGATCTTCAACTCCCTGAATCATCGGCCCAGAAACGACCTGAACTAAATGTGAATATTATTGTAAATACCAGTTACATTATGGTTGAAAACCGGAAAATTGCAGATGTGCAACAGGTGCTCTCATCAGAGGACCTGGTAATTCCTGAACTCAATGATTGGCTGCGTGCCAGGCGTGAAGCGACTGAATTGATAAGCCAGTACTCGAATACCACTACATTCAAGGGAGACGTGACTATCCAGGGGGATAAAAGGATTCGCTTTCGTTTGCTGAAAAAGATAATGTATACCTGCGGTCAACAGGGATATAACAACTTTTCGCTGGCTGTTCGCAAACGTGGAGAATAGCAGTGGATAATGAAAACAGAATCATTGTAGTGTCCTCGGGTGCCAGACTGGTAATTGACCGCTCGATTCTAAAGAATGTACGGGGAGGGTTCTGCAACAAACTGGATTTACGGTTTACGCTGATTTTACTGGTTTCGGTTTTTTTTCATGGGGTGATAGTATATCTGGCACTCAGCATTAAGATAAAACCGGCTGAAGAAATTGTAATAGAAAAGATCCCTGAACGGTTTGTTAAGCTTATAATTGACAAACCTTTGCCAGGGAAAAATGTCGTGGAAAAACCGACTTTGGTTGGGGAAGGAAAAGCTGCGACGGAGAAAAAAAAGGCCCCGGTTACCGGATCGGCTGCTGCAATTGCCAAGAGAGCTGAAGCAAAAAAGCAGGTAGAGCAGAAAGTGGCAAATGTAGAAAACAAGGTAAGAACGGTGGGGGTACTGGGTATGCTCACCGGAGTCGGTTCTACAGCTAAGGGTCCTGCGGTAGTGGATGTGTTGGGGACAATGAAGGACAAGGGGGATAAGTTCAAGGGGCTGGATGAAGTATTATCCAATATGAGCGGGCTAAAAAAAAATCAACCAATAGAAATCCTTGATCGTAAATTGGTTAAAAGTAAAGACATCTCGGTATCTCATAAAGAGGAGATAGATGATCTGATTGCAGGCGTGGGGGAGGTAAAGACTTATGAATTGGCAAAAAAAGGCGATTTTGTGATTCAGAAGCCTGAAAGCATCGAAGGTGCTGCTTCCAATGATTCTAAAAGAGATCCACAGGCGATAAATGATGTAGTGACATCTCACCGGGCAAGTATTAAAATGAGTTATGAAAAATATCTGAAAAGAGACCCAAACCTGAAAGGAAAAATCACCCTGAGGATTACCATCTCAGCATCCGGAGCAGTAAGTTCGGTAATTATAGCAGTAAATACAACCGGAAACAAGGAATTTGCGGATGAAGTGGTGCGGAAAGTGAAGATGTGGCAGTTTGAACCGGTTACTGGTGGAGATGTAACGGTTTCTTATCCGTTTGTTTTTACACCTGCAACATAGGAGTATTGAACAGCAGAAGGCGGCGGGCAACAATGAAGAAAATCAGCAGAATTGCAGTGTATCTGATGGCTGTATGTGTGATTGTAAATGCAGGAATAATCAGAAACGGTAATGTTCTGGATATTCAGGTCATAGGGCACCCCGAATTATCGGGCAGATATGTAGTAGGCGATGATGGAAAAATTGATTATCCGCTGATAGCAGATGAAAAAATCAGCGACATAAGCACCACCGAATTAACCAATGAACTTACATTCAAACTGGCCAGAAATTTTGATAATCCGCTGGTGCTTATATCAATTGTGGAAAATCCTGAAATTGAGATTACGGTACTGGGTGAAGTATTAAAACCAGGTGTAGTAAAGATCACCAAGGGGGCTTCTGTTCAGGAGGCAATCATGAATGCTGGCGGACCGGTGGTTAAAAGTGCCGATTTGACCAGTATAAAAGTCATTCATAAAAACCGTCCGGATGTACCTGAGATATTTAACTTTCAACAGTTTCTCCGGGATGGTGATGTGGAAAAAATGCCACAGTTGGCAGCCGATGATATTGTTATTGTAATGACCAAAAAGGGAACCAGTAATGTAAAGGTAATCGGGGCAGTTCAGAAGCCCGGGATCTTTGAATTAACTGACACGTTAAATTTGTTTGAAATCATTTACATGGCGGGAGGACCGGCAGAAAAAGCGGACTTTTCACGTATCAGAAGGCTGTCATCAAGTTCGGGAGACAGAGTTGATGAAGAGATAATCGACCTGCAGTCTTATATTGATCAGGGTAAAATGGATAAAATACCTGAAGTTAATCCTGGCGATGTAATAATTGTCTATTCCAAATGGTTTGACTGGAAAACCATGCTGGCTGTGCTTAACAATACCCTGCTGATAATAGTAACAATTCAGGCATTTGCCGGAGTGTTCAAATGAACTACTCAGAGATGCAACACAGAGCTGCAGATAAAAAGATCAATGATTACTTCAGGATTATTTCCCGAAGGAAATGGATTATCCTGCTTTTTTTTCTCAGTACACTGCTCTCTACCTTTTATTTGGTAGATAACATCGAAGATATCTATGAATCCTACTCAACCATTGTGATTGAGGAGCCCAGCAGCATTTATTCTAATCAGCCTGTGTTATCAAATGTAAGATCACTGAGTTTTTATGAAGGAATTCTCAGCAGCCGTTCATTTCTGGAATCGGTACTTGACACTATCGGAATTGAAAAGTTCCAGGCAGCCTTTCCCAAAATAAGCAGAGAAGAAGCGATTCAATATGTTCATCAGAGTATTTCCTTGCGAAAGACAATTTACACCTCATTTCTGAAGCTCAATGTCCGGACCAATTCCAGTGGCCTGTCCTACATGATCGCTGCCAGAGGCACTGAAGTGTTCAGGGAGCGATGTCAGGAAGTGGCCAGTGAAGAATCTCGAAGAGCATTGCTTGAGATCGACAAACAACTTAACCTGATAAGGAAGAATCTGGAACAGGCTGAACAGGATTACCGTCATTTCAGTGAAAAGGCCGGACAGATACAAGAAGGGACCACCAGGGAACTAAAAGCATTACAGGACAGCTCATCTGTGGTGCTGGCCCAACTGGGAGTCAGGGAGGCTAATCTGAATGCGGAGAAAAAACTTCTATCGCAGTTGGAAAGTAAAATCACTCCCGCCAAAGATCTGAAATCATCGGAATATATGAAACTGAGGACTAAACTTAATGAACTGGAAAAGGAAAAACTTCGCCTGGAAGACCTTGGGATAAGGGTTACAGGTATTTCAACCATTGATAGAGAAATCAAGGAAACAGAGAGACAGTTGCTGGAACTACAAAGAAGCAGCAATACAGGTATTGATCCAGCCACGATGCGGCAATGGCAGGAGATAAGAAAATCCGTGATTGCCAAAGAGTCTGAACTTGAACTTTCCAAACGAAGACTGGAAGCTTACAATAATGCAATTAAGGCTTATAAAAGTAAAAATCCCAACATCATGTCCCAGTCACTGGAACTGCTACGGTTGAAAAGGTCCAAGGAGGTATATGAAAACATCTATTCTATACTTCTGGAAAAAGCCGAAGAACAGAGGATAAGGAGTGCGTCGAACACTGCAGGAGTAAAAATAGTCGATATGCCGGTTTTACCAGACAACCCAATCCCAAAAAATGAAATGAGATATTATCTTCTGGGGGCAATCCTGGGGTTAGCACTGGGAATAGCACTGGCATTCTTTATCGAATTTAATGATACTACTATCAAATCAAATGAGGACATCGAGAAGTATTTAATGCTGCCAGTTATGGGAACTATCCCCCATATTACTCATGACAAAAAAGCCGATGTCAGGATTCGCAGGAAAAATGGCGGAAAAAACAGTAGCTCTTCTCTGCTGCAGTATCCAAGGCAGGTTTTTAACTTTGGTGGAGATGACTCGGTAATAACTGAGTCATATCGTTCTCTAAGGACCAACCTGACATTTGTAAGTCCTGACAAACCCCTGAAAACAATCGTGTTGACTTCTGCCGGTCCCTCAGAAGGTAAATCACTTACCATCTCCAATCTTGCAACTGCATACGCCCAGATGGGGAAAAAGACATTGCTGGTCGATGCCGATTTGCGCAGACCGGTAATTCATCACATCTTTGGCTGCAAAAGAGAACCGGGAATTACAGATCTGTTCGTGGAAAACTCCGATTTAAATCGGATGATTCATCCCTCTGATAAGGAAAATCTTTTTATCCTGCCTGCAGGAGTCTTTACTCCAAATCCGGCAGAACTGATCGGCTCCAACCGGATGACTCGGATCATCGAAAAGTTGAAAGATGCTTTTGATATCATTTTTTTTGACTCACCACCTATCGTTGCTGTGACAGATTCCACATTGCTGGGTATCAAGACCGATGGTGTGCTGGTTGTCATAAAATCGAATCATACCGAGCGGGAGATAGCTTCCAGAGCTATCAACATCTTAAAAAATGTGAACGTAAGGATCCTGGGTACAGTTCTAAATGACATAGATCTTACACACAGGTACTCAAGCTACGGTTATTACAAATATTATTATCATTATTACAAATCAAAAAAAGACCGACAATGAAAGAAGCTCAGCAGTATGGTGGCATTGATGTAGTCATAGCTACATATAACAGATCCGGTGCTGTTGATAATGTGATAAACTGTTTGCTGAAGCAATGCCTTCCTGATGATTCGATTTATATCGTATTTCAAGACAGCCACCAAATGAAAGAATACGACCACCCTATGATAAAATCCCTGCTCTCATTACCTCCAAATCTGCCAAAAGCAAGAAATGCCGGTATGAAGGCTGGGAAAAATCCAATAATACTGTTTTTGGATGACGATGTGGTTCCGGATGAAAACCTCTTAAGTAATCACCGCAGTTCTTACAATAATCAATCGATAGCTGCAGTGGCTGGTTATGTGGATGATCCACTGTTTGAAAAAAAAAATGATTGCCCATCCGTTTTTGACCCTTTAACAGGAAAACTGACACAAAATTTCTCGGTTCAAAAGAGCCAGTATACCATCAGTGTCATGGGAGCCAACATGTCCTTCAGAAGAGAGGTGCTTGGCAGAATCGGTGGCTTTGATCCCTGTTTCAGGAGAAACGCTTTATGGGAAGAAATCGATTGCTCCTTCAGATTGCTCAAGAATAACCATAAAATCTGGTATTGTGCAGATGCCAGGGTTACCCATTTAAGAAACAGTACCGGAGGATGCAGGGAGGATGGAAAATACCGGTATATTTATCACAGTTATGCAAATATGGCTTATTTTTATTGTAAATATATACCGGCTGAATATCTGAAATCCTGGTTCACATACTGGAAATACCGCCTTGAATATGATACCAGGATTAAATCCTGTAAAAAGCCCAGGATAATAACACACGATCTGTTTTGCGTTATTGCCGGTGTCTGCGGTGTCTTGTCAGGAATCTGCAGGTATCGCCTGTATGGAAAACATACAGGGTTACCATCGCAGATCTGTTCTGATAACAGGGTTGCAAAATGAAAGTCCAATGGCTTTATCCGGAAAACAGAAAATGCGGAATATCTATCTATTCTCATGATTATATGAGGGAACTGAAGAATAAATGCACAGTGATCCCACAGGATATATCGACAGTTGCAGATAAAGTTGAGCCATTATTAATAAGAAAAGACAGTGCTGATCTGGTACACATTCAATACGAAACATCATTCTTCCTGAAAAAAGGAAGAGATTTTTATTTCAGACTATTATCGAAAATTAAGGTGCCGGTCATAGTTACTCTTCATGAGGTATATGAGGAATTTCCACAGGTATTCCCCAAAAGTAAAATCAGCGGACGTGGGCCACTACTCTTTATTAAACAGTTTGTTTACGACTATAAACATCCGCTGCAGACCGCCTATTTAAAGCATTGCAGCAGAAGTTTTGGAGCCGATCTGATTCTGGTTCATCACCGGTATCATAAAGATATACTTATAGAAAAAGGGATAAAACCGGAGCTAATCGAAATACTTCAGTTTCCGGTTAAAAAAAGTGCAAATGAGATAAACTTCAAATGGAAAGCAGGAGAGACGGTCCTTCTTGGTTCGACCGGCTTTATTAATCCGGGTTACGATTACCAACTGTTATTCTCGGTACTGGAAAAGATGGAGTCGGACTGGAAATTTATCTGGATAGGGGGATTGAGAAATAATGAAAATGAACAAGTCCTGGAAAATCTCAAACAGATGATAATAAGCAGGGAATGGCAGACCCGGTTCATAATTACCGGATGGGTATCGGATGAAAAGCAGAACGAGCTTTTGGAAAAGCTGGACATCTATTTGTCGCTTTTCAAGTATAGAAGTTCTTCGGCTACTGTTTCCAGAGCTATTGGAGCATTAAAACCGGTAATCGCAACAGAGATACCAATGATAAAAGAAATGAATGAATGTGACGATGAAAGTCCGGTTCTGGCAGTAAAAAAAGATCCTGAATCGGTAATATGGGTTATCAGAAAGATAATGGAAGACAGCAGGTTCAGAGAGGATCTTCTCTGGAAGGTAAGAAAATACTCTGAAAACCGGTATTTTTCCAACATGGCAGAGAGACTTCTGTCAATCTATGGGAGATTTTGCAGATGAGAATCCTGTGGGATTTCCGATTATTCTCTCTTGGATACCGTGAAAGGGGAGTTGGTGCATATACTCTTGCAGTAGCAAGGGCATTTTCTGACATGGAAACCTCATCAGAAATTTTCATACTGGGTGATAAAAACAGTGTGCCTGAACTCATTGGGCTGAAAAAGGTTCGATGGATCCAGTACCAGTGTCGCGACTGGAAACTGGACCTGATAAAAATACCTCTGATTATCAAACGTTATAAAATAGACATTTTTCACTACTGGATAGCACTGGGACCGCTACGGCAAATCGGTCTGGGATTATTTCATCCGTGCACAACCGTAGCCACAATCTATGACCTGGGTGCCGAGAACTGGGATGTCCCTTTCCTAAAATCAGTAAAGAAAAGCCGCTATTGGCAGATTCAGAAGAAACTGATCCGATCTATCGACAAAATAATCTGCATATCAGAGGCTACTTCCGGGGAAGTGAAGAAGATGTTCCCATCACTTTCGCAAAAAATGGAAGTGATTTATCCGGTGTTTCCGTTTAATAAGGAAAGAAATGAGGCTGAGCGGCAGAAATATTTTATAACTCTGGGTGGAAGTGTCCACAAAAATACGGCAAGGGTAGAGAAGGCATTTGAGCTTTTCAGAAGGAAAGTGCCGGATTACCAGTTGAAAATACTTGGCCGGGTGGATAGGACAGAGGAGGGGCTTGAGCAGGTTCCTCCAAATGTTACCTTTGAGGATTCGATGGGCAAATATAAAGAGCATCTGGAAAGCTGCTCAGGACTTATCTTCTGTTCACTCTATGAAGGTCTGGGATTACCCCCGATCGAGGGAATGAACTGTGGATGTCCACTTCTGCTTTCAGATATCGAGCCGTTGCATGAGACTTGCCATGATGCAGCGGTTTTTGTCAATCCATTGGATGTGGAAGAGATCGCGGAGGGCATGATGAAGCTGGCTTCGAATAACGGATTGTGGTCCTTACGATCATTTCAGGGTGCATCTGCTTACGAAACGAAAACCAGGAATGCCGGTGCCCGATTATTTGAAATCTACAGTAAATCCAGGGTGAAAAGGTGATAATCAAGTATTCAATAATCATTCCCACATATAACCGGCCCGATTACCTGGAACTGTGCTGTAAAGCGATCAGTGATCAGATGTGGAAAGAAAATGATGTTGAAGTAATCGTGGTGGATGATGGTTCAGAAGAAAGATGCGCATGCCGCAATCGGGAAATAACCGGTAAGCACGGATTTACTTACATCTATCAGCAAAACAGAGGAATGGCATCTGCCAGAAACACCGGTATAGACAGATGCAATGGAGAATGGATCATATTTCTTGATGATGATGTCTTGATAGCAGATAACTGGTTTGACAGAATAACGGATTCATTGTCCGGTCTGAGTGAATCGGTGGTGGGAGCAGAGGGAAAGGTGGAAGGCTCAGGAGATGGCTTGTGGGACAGGGAGGTACAGAATCTTCAAGGCGGTGCATTTCTTACCTGCCATCTGGCAGTAAGAAAAGAGATCCTGATTGAGTTATCCGGATTTGACACCGCGTTTAAAAAAAATCTGCCCTATTGTGAAGATCATGAACTGGCTGCCAGACTGTTAAAAAAAGGGAAAGTGGTATTTCTGTCTGATGTAAAAGTGACCCATCTTCCCAGGAAAGTTAAATTGATCAGGTATATTTTACAAGCACCAAAAAGAATCAGGAGCTTATTGAAAGCTGATCTTTATTTCTACACCAGACATCCGGATCAGTACCGTTTCTTTCGCCATGCTGATACTTTCTGGGGCACCTGTTTATCGGTACTGTTCAAAAATGTTTTCAAGACCTTTAAGCGGCGTGACCTCAGAAGAATAACAGCCAATCCTTTGCAATCGATTGTACTGCTGACAGCCTCTTTGATAGAACAGCTCTGTGCATGGGTCGTAATAGCAGAACTTCTGTTAATTTACCGCAAGAGTAAGACTGGTAAAAAGGATCGTGTATGAAAATCTGGTTTGCGGCATCGGTAGCTCAATCCTCCTGTGGTGGCGTTAGTCGATCGATGATGCAGTTTGGCCGATATCTCAGGAATGCGGGAATGCAGGTGGAAATAATTTTCGCTTCAAAAAAAGGAGACAATTACCTGAAATTTTCTCTCAGCCTGGCATTAAGATTACTGAAAAATCTGGCTGATCCTCCGGACTGGATTATTGCCCGTTCATCGGACAGCGTTTTTTGTGCTGTACTTATAAGAATATTCTCTTTAAAAACCAGAATTGCACTTCATAATCATGGATGGGAGGAGAAAGTATACCAGACAGAGAAGCGGCTGCCAAAGAGGATAATTACCAATCCGACGGGCTGGAAGGCACAACTTGTGAGATTCCCGTTATTAAAAGCCAATCTGTTTCTGTCGGATATCTGTATTTGCGGCACAATTGAAGAAGCAAGATGGATTGCTGCAAGGTACCGGTCATCAGTTGGAAAGCTGAAGGTAATTCCTAACGGAATTGAGGTACCCCGGAAACCATACTGGCCCCTGCAGGAGAATTTTCCACTTAATTTATTGTCAATAGGGGGCTTTACCTGGAAAAAAAATCTGGAATACAGTCTTCAATTATTCAGGAAAGTATTGGGTGAGAGACATGATTCACGACTGATTCTGGTAGGTACAGGAAAGATAACAGAGGAGAAAAGACAACTGCTGGATTTTCCTGGAAATTCATTGACTATAATAGAAAAAGAATCACCTGAAAACATGTTTCGATGGTATGAAACCTGTCCCTTTCTGATCTCTTCATCCCGTTACGAGGGAGGAAGGGCATTTGGGATACTTGAGGCTATGGCCAGAGGATGTGTGGTTTTTGCAACCGGTATCCCTTCTACAAAAGAGATTATCAGAGATAAACAGAATGGGATTTTACTTACAGGAACCGGTCCGGAATCGGATGTTTCAGCCATATTGAAATTGTATGAGAATATTGAGCAGATAAAGAGGATTGGAGTGTCTGCCTGGAAATATGCTAAAAGAAACAGAATCGAACGTCAGGTAAAGAGAATGGCAAGAGTGTTACAGGAGTAGGAATGGAAAATCCGAAACTCGAAACAGGAACAGGAGTAGGAATGGAAAATGCGAAATCCGAAACAGGAACAGGAGTAGAGAATGGAAAATCCGAAATCCGAAACAGGAACAGGAGTAGGGAATGGAAAATCCGAAATCCGAAACAGGAACAGGAGTAGGAGTATGAAAATTCGAAACCGGATAGGGATTTCTGTTCTTTTCTTGTTTGGATGATTGGTTAT
>Ga0209510_1000437_pt1 | contig 58538 bp, 47 predicted proteins | sample BiotimSIPDNA_FD_185749 | JGI IMG/M metagenome (GOLD analysis project Ga0209510, IMG submission 185749) | Anaerobic biogas reactor microbial communites from Washington, USA - Biogas_R1 time_0 SIP DNA (SPAdes) (version 2) | ecosystem: Engineered > Bioreactor > Anaerobic > Unclassified | place...
GACTTCTCCTTTCGTTTTTGCTTGGTTTGTTTTGTCACTAATAAATTCGGCAAAAATGGGGGTGAAGTCCTTCTTTTACTCTCTGAAAATGCCATTATTTCTAAGCTAATTAATTTGCAAAAGTCTCAATTTGAAAAACATACGGGAAATAGTATCCATATTTGACCCCGGAGAAAACCGCTTTGTTTTTGTCAACCAGACCCTGGAGAACATACTAGGTTACACCCCGAAAGAAGCCTTAAAGAGCAACTTGCTGACCCAACTGCTTTTTAATAACGAAAATCGGCCTTTTGATGATTTTCGTAACCTGAGAACTTTATCAGGAGTAATACGAACAAGGAGAGAAGACGGTTCACCAGTATACCTGGAACACGTAGCTATTCCTATATATAGAAAAGGTCATATTAGCCAAATTGTAATTAGCAGTTGGGATGTAAGTGAAAGAATACAAATGGAACGGGCCTTAACTGCATCAAATAAGATGCACCAGGAATTAATGGAGGCCCGGGAGCAGGCTCAAGTTGCCAATATGGCTAAAAACCAATTTCTAGCTAATATGAGCCACGAAATTCGCACCCCCATGATTGGCATAATGGGAGCAGTAGACCTGTTGGCCGAGAGTAAACTTGCTGATCAGGAGTATGAGAACATAGAAATTATACGCGAATGTGGTGAGCAACTGTTAAACATTATTAACGGCATCCTGGATATGTCCAAGCTGGAATTGGGCATGATGGAACTATATCCCAAGGCCTGCAACCTTCCTGACCTTTTCACCCGACTGGTTAATATTGTAGAACCAATGTTAAAAGAAAAAGGTTTATCCATCAAACTAGATATTTCTCCTGATATCCCCGCAATGGTCAAAATAGATGAAGCCAAACTACGCCAGGTATTAATTAACATTTTTTATAATGCAGTTAAGTTTACTAATCGGGGCTATATAACTTTTACTGCCAACATAGAGGAAGTGGCTGCAGTTCCCTGGCTCTCATTGGCCATATCCGATACCGGAATTGGTATTCCTGATTATGAGACAGAAAACATTTTCACCCCTTTCACCCAGGTAGATAACTCCACCTCCCGCCAGTACGGGGGTACCGGACTGGGATTGTTTATCTCCAAAAAACTTGTGGATCTAATGCAGGGGGATATCGATGTAAAGAGTCAGGAAGGCTTGGGTAGCACTTTCTATATAAAAATCCCTCTGGAGGTAATCTCCGACCTGGAAGTTAATCAAAACACTACACCCGGTTTTAATAATAATTACGAGGACAAGCTCCTAACAGATTTTGCTCCTATTCGGGTTTTGCTGGTAGAAGACAACGGTCTTAATCAAAAAATTGTATCGCAAATGTTAGTAAACTACGGTTTTGAGATAACCCTGGCCAACAACGGGCTAGAATGTCTAAGGCTTCTACAGGAAATGCATTTCGATATTATCCTGATGGATATGCAAATGCCAGTTATGGACGGCTATGAAGCAACCCGTATGATTCGTCAATATGAAAAACTACAAAACATTCCCATTATCGCTATGACTGCCCATGCTATGACCGGTGATCGTGAAAAATGTTTGGCCAGTGGTTGTACATCATATATAGCCAAGCCTTTTAAAGCCGAAGAATTAGCTCAGGAGATAAGAAACCATTTCCGGGGTGTAGGCCATAATCCAAACCCCGATCTTAACAGTTTTATAAACGAACTGTTACCCGATTTTATGGCCCAGCTTGATGAAATGATCGATAGCCTCGGTTTAGCTTTTGCCAACCGTAATTTAGAAGCCATAAAGAGCATCAGTCATGATATTAAAGGTACAGCAGGAATGTATGGTTTCCGGCAGATTTCCGACAGTGCGGCAGCGATTGAGGCAGCAGCCCGGGAGGAGTCTTTTTCCCTGGTAAATAGCCGTCTGGAGCAATTATATCAGCTGCATAAAGAAGCTAATAGCCAGGTGGGTTAAGATATCTGGTCGACAATAACTTCTATTTGAGTTTATAATTAGGTAAAATTACTATTTGTAGCAGTGTTTAAGAAGAGATATTTTAAGGGGGGTTTTGTTTTGGAGTTTAATACTGTTTTGTTCGATGTTGGGGAAAATGGAGTAGCAACTATCACCTTAAACCGACCTGAATCATTTAATTCCTTTAATGATACTCAAATAGGCGAAGTGCTAGGTGCCTGCAAATTAGCGGAAGAAAATGATGCGGTGCGGGTGCTGGTACTAACCGGAGCCGGCAAGTCCTTTTCCGCCGGGGGTGATGCCGGCATGCTGGCTACCATGAAAAGTAGTTTTGATGCTCGTTATATATTTGACCGTTCTGCCCTTATGCTTAAAACTATTTATAATTTTCCCAAACCGGTAATTGCAGCCCTGAACGGAGTAGCAGCAGGAGCAGCCACCGGCTGTACCCTGGCCTGTGATATAGTTATTGCCTCGGAAAAGGCCAAATTTGCTGCCAACTTTGTAAATATAGCTTTTGTCCCTGATGGAGGTACCTCTTATTTCCTCTTTAATAAACTGGGGCATCATCGTGCTGCCGAAATATTATACACCGGTAAAATACTAAATGCAGAAGAGTGCCTGCAAGCAGGAATATTCAACCGGGTAGTCCCTCATGATACCTTAATCGATGAGGTAAATAAACTGGCCGAGCAAATAGCTGCCGGACCACCTATTACCTTAAAATATATGAAACAGATACTGCGGGCCTGTACCGACAAGGACCTTGATACGGTAGCCTCACTGGAATCAGGGGCTCAGGTAATGTGCTGGAATTCCGAGGACTTCCGTGAAGGTATCCAAGCCTTCCTGGAAAAAAGAAGACCCCAATTTAAAGGGAAGTAACCAATAGACGCGGATTACCCGGTTTTTTGTAGGGGCAGACCCGTGTGTCTGCCCGGTCGACCACTGAACCCAGTACAACTGGGGTTAATTCTTAATTCTGATATCACTGGTATTGATGGGGGCACCGTGGCCGGGGTAGATAGTCTTAACTCCCCGGCCTTTTAATATGTTCATGCTCTTGATAAATTTACTGTGGTCATGTAAAAAAGGGGCACAGCGAGGTTTTCCTGTAAACAAGTATTGCCGAACAATCAAATCACCGGTAACAGCCCGGCCATCCGGCAAAAATAGCGAAGCCGAGCCCAGGGTATGCCCGGGAGTAGGCAGTACAAGGCCCTGGACCCCAAATTTCTGCAATTCCAACTTCTCCTTGAACACTATATCAGCTTCGATACCATAGCGTTTTTTGACCTTAAGGTGCTGGCCGACTAGTTTAATTGCACCAGCTATCGAATTAAGCGGATAAAGTGGAGCTTGTATACCCTGGTTGAAATAAGGAGCATCCAAACGATGGATAGCTACGGGCGCATCTATTTTTCTCCTTAATTCGAACACACTGCCATAATGGTCAACATGGCCATGAGTTATAAATATCAGGCTAATGTCACTTTTCTTGACCTCGTTTTTTTCCATAGCCTTCAGAATCCCTTTGCTAAATCCCGGATCACCACTGTCAACTATTATGGTTTTTTCTCCAATTACCAAATAGCTATTAGCAAAGCGTAAAGGTATTCTAACAACTTTAGTCTCTGCCATCTGGCATCCCTCCCCAAACATATTGGCATGGGACTTAACCCATGTGTCTAAACAGCCGGGGTATCTCACCCTTATCAGTTAATTAACTGCCTACCCGCGGGCGAACACACGGGTTCGCCCCTACACCTTTTAAGCTGTAACGCATGGGTTCACCCTTACAGGTTACATGCCCCGCCTTACGCTTAACTCCCTACTCCTCGCTCCCAACCTTTCACTCCCTGGCAAGCTTGAACATCTATTTGCTTTTGGTTTATTTCCTCCTTGACACCATATACTAAGATTAGATAAGCTGAGTGAGAAAATTGTCTGAATATTTTGACTACGGAGGTTTTTTATGTCCACCATACTTATTAGTGATAGCACTTCATATTTACCCGAAAATTTGATCAGTGACTATGGCATTATTATAATACCTTTAAACCTTCACTTGGAAGGAAAATCCTACAAAGAAGGCCGGGATATTAGCCACGCAGAGTTTTATAATATTTTTAAATCCAGCAAAATGTTTCCTACTACATCCCAACCATCTGCAGGGGAATTTCTGGAGGTATTTCAGCGTCTGACTCCTGATGATGAAGCCCTGGTAATTTTAATTTCGGCTGAACTCTCGGGAACAATGCAATCAGCCCTTATGGCTCGAAATATGCTTGAAACTGAGCGTCAGAAAAATATTCATATTATAGACTCTCGTTCGTCTTCTATGGGTATGGGATTTCAATTGCTAAAAGCGGGCAAGATGTTTGCCCAGGGACGGACTATGTCTGAAGTTATAGAAGAAGTAGAAAGAATAACAATACAGCAGGAAATATATTTTATAGTTGATAATCTGGAATATCTGGTACGAGGAGGCAGGCTCAGTAAAAGTAGCGGTCTAATAGGCAATCTATTGCAATTAAAACCAGTTTTAACTGTGAGAGAAGGAAAACTGGAGCTGTTTGACAAGGTTCGCACTTCCTCCCGCGCGGTTAAGCTCATGAAGCAGCAAGTGGAGAAGAATAAATCGTGGATTAAGCGACTGGCAGTTATTCACGTTCAAGCCGAAGAAGAAGCATCGAAACTGCAGCAGGATTTGCAGGAACAATATGGTATCACCGCACTTATCAGTGAGGCTGGACCAGTTATCGGTGCCCATACCGGTCCCGGTACGCTGGGCATAGCCTTTTGCTAAAACGGAACGGCACAGGGGCCGTTCCCTACACATGTCTGTTCCACGGTTTCACCTTACGGGTATTACACCATCATGACGGAACGGCACGGGGGCCGTTCCCTACATAAAACAATCTGGTTACGGCGCCTATTATTTTACTAATCCCACGTTATTTACTATCTCTATTATCTGGCGGTGTTTGTTCATAGTATAAAGATGAATTCCAGGTACCCCACTGGTAAGTAGATCGTCTACCTGCATACTGGCATATTCTATACCTGCTTTTTCCATACTATCAGCATCGTGTTCATATTTATCGACCAATTGTAACAGCGGACCGGGGATAGAAGCACCGCAAAGGTAGATAGTCCTGCGAATTGACCGGGCATTCAGTACCGGCATTATTCCCGGCACTACCGGACAATCAATTTTAATAGCCAGAGCTTTGTCGATGAAATCATAGTATATGCGATTATCAAAGAAAAGCTGGGTAATGAGGAAATCAACCCCACAGTCAACCTTATGTTTGAGATTACATAAATCATCTTTTAAACGGGGACATTCAGGATGGCCTGCTGGATACGCCGCAGCTGCCACGCCAAAATCCGCTTTTTTGCAAATGTCATTAATTAACTCATAGGCAAAACCATAATCCTGTTGACTGGGGTCAAAATCGGGGTCATCCTCCGGAAGGTCACCCCTTAAAGCCAGGATGTTACGTATCCCCTCTTCTGCCAGCTGGTCTAAAATTTGGTCAACTTCGGCCTGGGTATGACGAACACAGGTCAGGTGAGCCAGGGATTCGATTCCGTATTCCCTCTTTATCCGGGCAGCTATTTCAACGGTCCGAGCCCGGTTGCTTCCTCCGGCGCCGTAGGTGACACTGATATACCCGGGGTTAAGAGTCTGCAAGTGATCAAGGGTCTCAAATATTGTTTCCAACGGGTAGTCCACCCGGGGAGGAAATATTTCCAGAGAAAGGACCGGCTTTTCCCTGCCATACAAATCAAGAATTTTCATTTATACCCCTCTCCCCCTGGCCAGCGCTTACATGTTCTTAATCAATTCACTGGCAAACTCTGAACATTTAACTTTGGTAGCACCTTCCATAAGCCGGGCAAAATCATAGGTTACAATCTTGCTGGCAATAGTCTTTTCCATAGCTTTAATAATAAGGTCAGCAGCTTCATCCCATTTTAGATGGCGTAACATCATTTCTCCCGACAAAATTACTGAAGATGGATTTACTTTATCCAAGCCCGCATACTTGGGGGCGGTACCGTGAGTAGCTTCAAATATGGCATGTCCGGTAAGGTAGTTTATATTGGCCCCTGGAGCTATGCCAATACCCCCCACCTGTGCTGCCAGGGCATCAGATATATAGTCACCATTAAGATTGAGAGTAGCTACTACATCAAACTCGGCCGGGCGGGTTAATATCTGTTGTAAGAATATATCGGCAATGGCATCCTTAATAATTATCCGGCCTTCAGCTTCCGCCTGCTGTTGGGCTGCGTCAGCAGCCTTCTCACCTTCTTTTTCCTTGATGCGGTCATATTGTTCCCAGGTGAATACATGATTACCAAACTCATTTTCAGCCACTTCATAACCCCAGTTCTTAAACGCACCTTCCGTGAATTTCATTATATTGCCCTTGTGAACCAGGGTAACACTTTTGCGCCCATTTTCCAGGGCAAATATTATAGCTGCACGAACTAATCGTTTACTGCCTTCTTCCGATACTGGTTTAATACCAATTCCTGAGGTCTCCGGGAACCGTATTTTAGTTACCCCCAGTTCTTCCTGTAAAAACTGAAGCAGTTTTTTGACCTCCTGGGAATCACGAGAATATTCAATGCCGGCATATATATCCTCGGTGTTTTCCCGGAAAATAACCATATCCACAAGTTCCGGGCGTTTTACCGGTGAAGGCACTCCATTAAAATAACGTACCGGGCGCAGGCAGGTATATAAATCCAGTTCCTGGCGTAAGGCTACATTCAGCGAACGTATTCCCCCACCAATTGGTGTGGTCAGAGGCCCTTTAATGGCAATTATATATTCACGAATGGTATCTATAGTTTCCTGGGGAAGCCACTCTCCTGTCTGGTTAAATGCTTTTTCCCCGGCATAAACTTCTTTCCATACTATTGATTTTTGTCCCTTATAAGCTTTATCTACGGCAGCATCTAAAACCCGGGAGGCTGCTGCCCATATATCAGGTCCGGTGCCATCGCCCTCTATAAAAGGAATTATGGGATGGTCGGGAACCTGCAACACTCCGTCCCAAACCGTAATTTTTTCTCCCTGCATTAAAAACTTCCTCCTTAAAAACTGTTTGTTTCTAACCCATGACGGAACGGCACAGGGGCCGTTCCCTACACATCATTGTTCTGTGGTTCGCCTTATTGGTAATCATAATTCAGGGCAGATATATGGGCTAAGCCCCACAACCCTTACGCCTAACCCCTTACCCCTCACTCTAAACAATTACTCTAGTAATGAATTCAGCATCATTTACAAGAATACTTCGTAACCGACACTATTTAATCGAAGTTAAAGGTGCCATATTTTTTGAAGTGTTCGACCAGGCCGCCTTCGGAAAGAATCTGCAGCATTACTCCGGGGAGTGGTGCAATCTTAATATCTATGTTTTTGGTCCGATTATGCAGTACTCCGGCCTCCAGGTTAATTTCCAGTTCATCGCCTTCATCAATCTGGTCAGTATCACATTCAATTACCGGCAAACCTGTATTTATACAATTACGATAAAATATGCGAGCAAAAGATTTAGCTACTACAGCGCTGATGTCTGCATTAATAATGGCCAATGGTGCCTGCTCCCGGGAAGAGCCGCAGCCAAAATTGCGCCCTCCAACAATAAAGTCGCCCTTATTGACCTTGGAGTAAAAATCCGGATCCAAATCCTCCATTACATGTTTGGCCAGTTCTTTCATATCCAGAGTCTTAAATTTATGCCGCCCGGAGATTATATAGTCGGTATTAACGTCATCACCGAATTTGTGTACTTTACCTTTTAAGTCCATTTATTCTCCTCCTGAACCTTAATTCTTAAATCTGAATTTTATTTCACGCGGATCGCGCGGATTATATTAGGATTTACGCGGATTTTTTTAGTTTCAAAAATAAAGAGAAATGCAAATCAACCTTGATCGTGAGCGATAGTTCACATTGTAGTACCCGTAGGGTGCACTTCCACTATAATTAAAAATTAAACCACTATCTCTTGAGACCACTTATTTACTAATATGCATTCAAATAAGGAGTTTTGCAGTTGATTCATCTTGCTTTATTAAAAATCCGCGTTTATCCTTACCAAATCCGCGCAATCCGCGTCAATTTCCTGGTCTATTATTGTGCTAAACCAGATATTCTCTGGGGTCGGTGATTTTTCCTTGCAAGACTGAAGCTGCTACGGTTGCCGGTGAACCCAGGTATATGAAAGCCCGGTTGTTACCCATGCGTCCTTTAAAGTTGCGGTTAGCAGTGGAAATAACATTTTCTCCATCTGAGGGTACGCCGTTATGAGTACCAACGCAGGGACCGCACCCTGGTGTTACTACGGCAGCACCAGCTTCGACAAATGTCTCCAATAAACCTTCGCGCATAGCTTGTAGCATTATCTGCCGAGAGGAAGGTGCTACAATTAATCGGGTATTTTTATTTATTTTACGACCCTTTAAAATTTGGGCAGCAATACGCAGGTCTTCCATCCGACCATTGGTGCAGGTGCCTATAACCCCCTGCTGAATCGGGGTTCCGGATACCTGGTTTATTGGTGCAACATTATCCACAGTATGAGGCCTGGCTATCTGCGGTTCCAGGTTAGAAACATCATACTCCTTCACTGTGGCATATATCGCATCAGCATCAGGATTAGTAATTTCAAACTCTTTCCGGCTATGAGCCTTTACCCACTCTACCGTCTTCTGGTCGGCTGCCATCAGCCCGCATTTAGCCCCCATTTCTATGGCCATATTGCTGATAGTAAATCGCCCTTCTACCGATAAAGCATCAATAGCTTCACCCAAATATTCTGCTGCCATATAGGTAGCACCGTCAGCAGTTACATCTCCAATCAGATAAAGAATCAAGTCCTTGGAAAATACGCCCGCAGGTAAGGTTCCATTTAGTATGAATTTAAATGTTTCCGGTACTTTAAACCACAGTTTACCGGCAACTAAACCCGCCGCCAGGTCAGTTGATCCTACTCCAGTGGAGAAGGCATTTATGGCCCCATAAGTACAGGTATGGGAATCCGCCCCTATTACCAGGTCTCCGGGAACTACATGGCCCTGTTCAGGCATTAACTGGTGACAAACACCATCACCAATATCATATAAGTTAATTCCCTGTTCTCCTGCAAACACCCGCATTTGCCGGTGCAGCTCAGACACCCCTTCTAACGGACTGGGGGAACTGTGGTCTATTACCATAGCTACCCGGGAAGGGTCAAAAACTTTGGTAGCCTGCATTTCCGCAAAAGCCTTGATAGCCAGGGGAGAAGTTCCATCCTGCCCCATAACGAAGTCCAAATCGGCAATAACTATATCACCGGCCTTGACATCCTGACCACTCTTTCTACTTAAAATCTTCTCAGCTATTGTCTTCCCCAATGCTTTTATTTCTCCCTTCAGTTGATATTCCAAATAATTCTGACCCGGCAAACTTAATTATGAACGAAGTTCATATCAGTGGTGCCCGCAACCTTAATTGTGACCAACGGGAACATCAGTAGTACCCGCAGGGTGTAGGGTGAACCCGCGGAATCTACACGGATTCGTTTAGAATTAAAATAAAGAGAAATACGGTGTATTTCCACGATAATTTAAAATTAAAAATTAAGAATTCAAAATTAACCTCATTACTATGTGTTACCACCTATTTTTGGTTAGTACCCTTACCCTTTGCTAGCAGCACCCTTACTTCTCTTTTATATACTCTTCATATATATACATCAGTTCCTTGTCAAAAAGAGACCGTTTTTTATCAATGGACATCAGCCGAGCCCGGGCCAGTATATCCTGGGCTTCCTCTTCACCCAGTTCTATTCCGTACTCCCGGGTAAATTTGGAACAGACGGCAGCAGAACCCGAATGTTTGCCGATAACTATCTGCCTTTCCAGTCCCACTTCTTCGGGGCTAAAAACTTCATAAGTCAAGGGGTTTTTTAATACCCCATCCCCGTGTATGCCGGATTCATGGGCAAAAATATTGGAGCCTACAATCGGCTTACTTACCGGTAAATCCCTTCCTGAAGCCTGGGCAACATATTCGGCTACTTCCCGGAACAAGGGGGTATTATATGACAAATCCAGGTTCATCAAATACTTCATGCCCATAATAACTTCCTGTAAACAGGCATTGCCGGCCCTTTCACCCAGGCCATTTATGGTTACCCCCACATGGTTAGCCCCGGCGTATACTCCGGCCAGAGCATTGGCAGTAGCCATGCCAAAGTCGTTATGTGTATGCATTTCAATATCCAGCCCCACCGCGCTTATGAGAGTGCTGATATAACGATAAGTTTTAAGTGGATCCAAAGTTCCCACCGTATCGCAAAACCGCAGGCGGTTAGCACCTGCATGCTTGGCCGTCAGTGCAAATTCAGTTAAAAACTCTATATCAGAACGAGAAGCATCTTCGGCATTCACCGATACATACAACTGGTTATCCTTGGCAAATTTCACCGCATCTCCCATACGGTTTAATACATCCTGGCGGGTAGTCTGCAGCTTATGTTCAATATGAATATCAGAAGTAGATATGGATATGGCTACTGCGTCCACCCCACAGGAAAGTGATTGTTTTATATCAGCAATAACAGCGCGATTCCATGCCATTATACTGGATTTTAGACCCAGACTAACTATCTCCTTGATGCAGTCCTTTTCAAAGCCGCCCATTACCGGAATTCCAGCTTCAATCTGGTCAACTCCTATTTGATCTAGATAGCGGGCAATCTGAACCTTTTCCTGGTTGGTAAATACTACCCCGGCAGTTTGTTCCCCATCTCGCAGAGTTGTGTCAACTATATATACCTGGGCACCTTTTTCCTTAAACCAGTCCTTAGCAATGCCGTCTACATTCATCTCCAAAATCAGTCCCCCTTTAAGCGATCCTTTAAAAGCTTATTCACAATGGCCGGATTGGCCTGCCCCCTGGTAGCTTTCATAACCTGACCTACAAAAAATCCAAAGGCTTTTTCTTTTCCGTTACGGTAATCTTCCACTACCCCGGGATTAGCCCCTATAATTTCATCAATTACCTTTAGTAAAGTAGATGCATCAGAAATTTGCACCATGCCTTTTTCCTTAATAATCAAATCCGGTTCTTTACCGCTGGCAAACATCTCTTCAAAAACGTTTTTAGCCATTTTGCCACTAATGGTACCTTCATCTATAAGGCTTAACATTCGGGCCAGTGCTTCAGGTTGGATTTTACAATCATTAATTTCCATATTATTTTGATTCAGGTGTTTACTTAATTCCCCCATCATCCAGTTGGATACGGTCTTGGCATCATGGTAATGAGCCAGGCAATCGTCAAAATAGGCCAGAAATTCTGGGGTAAGGGTTAAAATAGCTGCATCATAGGTAGGCAAGCCATATTCCTCTATCAATCTCTGTTGAGCCTGGTCAGGTAGTTCAGGGAGGGTAGCCTTGATTTTTTCTACCCATTCACGGTTAATTTTAATCGGCGGTAAATTAGGATCCGGGAAATAACGGTAATCCTCCGCCTCCTCCTTGCTGCGCATACTTAAGGTTATCTGCTTTTCTTCATCCCAGGTTCTGGTTTCCTGGATAAGCTTTTCACCATCTTCTATCGCCTCTACATGTCTACGAGCTTCATACTCAACCGCTTTCTCCAGAGCCCGGAAGGAGTTCAGGTTCTTAATTTCACTGCGGATTCCCAGTTCTTTTTGCCCCCGGGGACGTACAGATACATTGGCATCACAACGAAGTGACCCTTCCTCCATCTTGCAGTTGGAAACACCAGCAAAAAGCAGGATGGAACGCAGCTTTTCCATATAAGCTCTGGCCTCCTGGGCACTCCTCATATCTGGTTCCGAAACTATTTCCAGCAGCGGCATTCCAGAACGGTTAAGGTCTACCAGGGAAAAAGGAGAACTGGTTATATTACCCTGATGCACTAATTTACCTGCATCTTCTTCCAAATGGGCTCGGGTTATACCTATCCGTTTTTTCTCACCATCAAGGTCTATTTCCAGATAACCAATTTGGCAGATAGGCAAATCTAATTGAGATATCTGGTAGGCCCGGGGTAAATCCGGGTAGAAGTAATTTTTACGGTCAAATCGGCATGTTTCTGCTATTTCACAATTAAGAGCCAGGCCAGCCATAATGGCTATTTCTACTACCCGATGGTTTAAAACTGGTAACATACCAGGAAATCCAGCGCAACCTGGGCAAATTTGAGCATTGGGTTCGGCCCCAAAAGCAGTGGAACAGGAACAAAATATTTTACTGTTAGTTTTTAATTCCGCATGTACCTCCAGACCGATAACTACTTCATAATCTTGGTTCATCTCTCTTCACCTCCCAGGGAAGGTTTGTTTTTATGGTGTATGGTGTTTTGTTCAAAAGCATAGGCGGCTTTTAACACCCTGCCTTCATCAAAAGCCTGACCAATTATCTGCATCCCTACCGGCAAACCCTCACTAAAGCCACAGGGAATGGATATGGCAGGCAAACCGGCCATGTTTACCGGAACGGTGAAAATATCATTCCCATAAAGGGTCAAGGTATCATTAAGTTCCGCCCCCAGTTTAAAGGCCGTGGTAGGGGTGGTGGGTGTAATAATCAAATCATAGTTTTTGAATACCTGATCGAAATCATTTTTAATCAGGCGCCTTACCTTCATGGCTTTAAGGTAATAGTTTTCATAGTACCCGGAACTTAGTACATGGGTACCCAGCATAATCCTTCGTTTGACTTCGTCTCCAAAACCTGCAGTCCGGCTGTTACAGTACATATCCAGTATATTATCCGCCTCAACGCGCAGGCCAAAACGAACCCCGTCATAACAAGCCAGGTTGGTACTGGCTTCAGCAGGGCCAATAATATAATAAGCAGGAAGAGCATATTCACCGTGGGATAAAGATACTTCTTCAATTATAGCTCCTAGTTCTTCGTATTTCTTTAGCGCTGCTAATATCAGATTTTTTACCTCTTCATCCACACCCTGCTGAAAACACTCGGTAGGATAAGCTATCTTCATACCCCGGATATCAGGGTTAAGGAAAGAGGTATAATCCGGAACTTTCACCTCAGCACTGGTAGCATCCAGGGGATCACGACCGGCTATGATATTCATGATCAGGGCACAGTCTTCTACCTTCCGGGCTATAACCCCGGCCTGATCCATGGAGGAGGTATAAGCAACTACGCCCCAGCGGGAAACTCTGCCATATGAAGGTTTAAATCCAACTACACCGCAAAATGCAGCTGGTTGGCGAATAGAACCACCAGTATCTGACCCCAGAGCTACCGGTACTTCGCCGGCAGCAACAGCTGCAGCACAACCACCTGATGAGCCGCCTGGTACTCTCTCCAGATCCCAGGGGTTACGGGTTGGAAAGAAGGCTGAAAGTTCAGTGGAAGAACCCATGGCGAATTCATCCATGTTGGTTTTGCCGATAAGAATTCCTTGTTCGGCATTAAGCCGGGAAACCGCAGTAGCATCATAAATGGGTACATAATTCTCTAACATGCGGGAAGCACAGGTAGTCCTTAAACCCCGGGTACAAAACACGTCCTTCAGGGCAAAAGGTAATCCTGCTATTGTTCCTTTTCTACTATCCTTATGGCTCAGGTCAGCAGCCTTCTTAAGAGCATTTTCCTCATCCAGAGTAATAAAGGCTTTAACTTTATCATCCACGGTATGAATGCGCTTAAATATTGACTCCATAATCTCCTGAACGGAGGCTTCATCCCGGTTTAGTTTATCCTGCAAATCACACAGGCCAAGTTCATACAATTCCACAGCCAGTTACCTCCTACATTATTTTGGGAACTTTATACTGGCCGTCTTCCAACAACGGTCCGTTAGATAAAATCTCCTCCCGGGGTGAGCTAGGACATACCACATCATCCCGAAAAACATTATAAACCGGCAATACATGGGTTAATGGTTCTACATTATCGGTATTAAGCTCATGTAAACGATTGGTGTAATCCAATACCAGGTTGAGCTGCCGGGCAAAGTCTTCTTTCTCTTCCTCTTTCAGTTTTAATCTAGCCATGAGGGCAATATCTTCTACTGCCTTAATAGTAAGGGCCATAACCATACCTCCAAACCCTTTAGAAAACATTTATGCTCAATATTATATCAAATAGACAGGGCATTAACTAACTCCTATCCATAAATATTTATATTTATACAGTATACTGTATGATTATTGATGAAATCCTTACTCCCTGATTATTCCAGCATTTTTAGAAATTCTTCTTCTGTTAGAATGGTTACTCCGAGTTGTAAGGCTTTATCATATTTACTGCCTGGTTCAGAGCCAGCTACCACATAGTCGGTTTTTTTGCTTACACTACTACTGGTTTTGCCACCCAGAGCTTCAATTTTTTCACCAGCCTCATTGCGGGTCAGGCTTTCCAGGGTACCGGTGAGGACAAAGGTTTTCCCCGCCAGCTGTTTTAGCCCTCCGGTGCTCTCTGCTTCCACCGTATTTACTCCCGCTGCTTTCAATCTGGAAATTGTCTCCTGATTGCTGGGCTCGTGGAAAAATTTAACTATGCTTTCAGCCATCCTGGGGCCAATTTCAGGAATACTCATCAACTGTTCTTCTCTAACTTCGCTAAATTTATCAATATCATGAATATGAGCAGTTAATATACGAGCTGTCTTGGAACCAATATGGCGAATACCCAGGGCGGTTAACAGACGGTATAAAGGTCTGGCTTTACTATCGACTATAGCCTGAATCAAATTGGCAGCAGATTTAGCCCCCATTCTATCAAGACCAGCAATATCATCCTCGCTTAAGTAATAGAGATCATCAACTTTTTCCACCAGCTTTTTTTCTACCAGCTGGTCAATAACTGCCGGTCCCAGGCCATCAATATCCATAGCCGGACGCGAGGCGAAAAAAATCAGGCTTTCTTTCAGGCGGGCAGGACAATTTATATTCTCACAACGATAAGCTACTTCACCCTCAAAGCGAATTACCTGACTACCACAGGCAGGGCAATTACCGGGAGGTTTTATTTCCTGCTCGCATCCCTCACGTAATTCTGCTATCGGCTTGATTATTTCCGGAATAATATCGCCGGCCTTGTGCACCAATACCATATCCCCTGCCCGGATATCCTTTTCCCGAAGTAAATCAAAGTTATGCAAGCTAGCCCGGCTTACTGTAGTACCGGCTAAAGAAACCGGTTCTAGAATAGCGGTAGGGGCTATTATTCCGGTTCTACCCACATTTATTTCCACCGCCAGCAAGCGGGTTTCCTTTTCTTCTGCTGGAAACTTGTAGGCTATGGCCCAGCGTGGACTTTTAGCAGTTTGACCCAGTTTTTCACGTTCTGCAAAAGGATTAAGTTTAACTACCACACCATCAATTTCATAAGGTAAATCGTGGCGTCTTTCCTGGTATTCCTGGCTATATGCATAAACTGCTTCGATGTTATCACAATAACGGGCTTCGGGATTAACCGGAAAACCTTGTTGCTTTAAGAAATCCAGAGCCTCTTGCTGGTCATTAATATCCCGGTCTTCAATATAAATAATATCGTAAATAAAAGCCGCCAGAGCTCGACTGGCGGTAATGGCCGGATCCAATTGGCGTATAGAACCGGCAGCCGCATTGCGAGGATTGGCAAAAACCTTTTCCCCTTTTTCTTCCTTCTCCTGGTTAAGACGCAAAAACTCCTGTTTGGGCATATATATTTCACCCCGTACCTCCATACGGGATATATTATCCCGGAGGCGCAACGGAATACTTCTTATAGTTTTAATATTATTGGTAACATCCTCTCCTACCAGTCCATCACCCCTGGTGGCAGCATTTATCAATACCCCGTCCTGGTATACCAAAACAATAGATACTCCATCTATCTTTAACTCTGCCATATAAGAAACTGCTGCTATCACCCGGTTTACCCGGCGATTGAATTCCTGCAGTTCCGCCAGGGAAAAGGCATTATCTAAACTAAGCAAAGGCCTGCGGTGAATTACCGAGTTAAATTTTTGGGCCGCCTGCCCCCCCACTCTATGGGTAGGGGAATCAGGAGTTATCAGTTCCGGGTACTCTTCCTCCAACTGGCGTAGTTCACGTATTAACCGGTCGTATTCAGCATCGCTTACCAGCGGGTCATCAAGAACGTAGTAATGGTATTCATGTTTCCTTAACTCTTGTCGTAGTTCATCTATACGTTTACTAACTTCTGCCACTATCGATTCCTCCCAGAAAATATCTGTTTTAATTTATTTTTTCCAGAGGAGCAATATCTAAACGCAGCATCCTGGTTCCGGCGCGCTCAAAATCTATTACTGCAGTTTCATCATCTGCATCAATTTTACTTATTACACCCATACCAAATTTTTGGTGAATAACCGTATCTCCTTCTTCCAAATGACATTCAACTACTTCTATTTGATGTGGGGACCGCAATATATCGACCGGTATTTCCTGCAAAAAACGCGAGGGAGGATTACTTCTTTCATAACCATAAAGTAACCGGCTTACGGCGTTAGTCAGGTAAAGCCTTTCCATAGCTCTGGTTATACCGACATAGCATAACCTTCTTTCCTCCTCTATTTCTTCCGGGGTTTCACTGCGGTAGGAGGGGAATACCCCTTCTTCCATACCGGTCATAAATACAACTGGAAATTCCAGCCCTTTGGCGCCATGATAAGTCATTAACAATACCACTTCCGAATTATCCAAATCATCATTATCCTGAACCAACGCTATAGCTGCCAGGAAATCCTCCAGGCTTTCTCCGCCCTCTTTCTCAAACTCCAGAGCCAGCGACCTTAATTCCTCAATGTTTTCAATCCGGGCCTCGGCATCAATAGGATTGTTCTTTTTCAAATCTTCGGCATAACCGCTGGTATCTATGAGGTTACCAATAATATCTTGCATAGGGGTATGATCCATAGCAAGAATGGTTAGGAAATTAATCATGCCATAAAATTCTTCCAGTTTATCAGCTATTTTATTGCTAATACCCGGTATCTCCAATGGTTGAGCCAAAGTCTCCATAAGCGACAAGTTTTTCTCCTCGGCACAAGTTTTAATTTTCTCCAGCGTTTTTTCACCAATCCCACGGCGGGGCGTGTTAATTACCCGGTCAAAACTTAACGTATCATCAGGATTACAGACCAGCTTCAGGTAAGCAATAATGTCTTTTATCTCTTTTCTCTCGTAGAACTTGCGTGCCCCCACAATTTTATATGGTATATATCTTCTATTCAGGGCTTCTTCCATAACTCGAGACTGGGCATGAGTTCTGTAGAAGATGGCAAAATCGCTATATTTTCTTCCCTCCCGGTCAAGCAAATCAGCAATAGTGTCAGCCACAAAGCGTGATTCCTGGAAACTGTCAGCAGCACAGAAGTATATGACTTTTTCACCCTCACCCCGGTCGCTATACAGCATCTTGCCCTGCCTGTCCCGATTGTTCTTAATAAGAGAGTTGGCAGCAGTAAGTATATTCTGGCTGGAGCGGTAATTCTTCTCCAGCTTGATTACCCGGGTATCCTGGTAATCATTTAAGAATCGAGTAATATTATAAGGTTCTGCACCCCGCCAGCTGTAGATAGATTGATCCGGGTCACCTACAATAAATATATTATGATGAGCCGAAGCCAGCATTCGGGCCCAGTAATACTGGGCATAATTAGTATCCTGATATTCATCTATCATAATATAGGTAAACCATTGCTGGTATTTCTTTAATATATCCGGGTGCTCCTGAAACAGCTTGATACAAAGGACTATTAAATCATCGAAATCCAGAGCGTTCAGGTCTTTAAGCCGGGCATTATACAGTTTATATATGCGAAGGTTCTTTTCTTTTGCCTGCAGGGGTAATTTAAGGTTTTGAAAATACTTTTCCGGATCCAGCAAACTGTTTTTTACCTGTTTAAAACCGTAATACATTTCTTCCGGGCTGGTTGTCAGGTCGTTCTCTTCTTTAAGAATATTTTTTATTAATGCTTTACTTTCAGTTTCATCGACAATACTAAAATTATGCTGGTATCCCAACCGTTCTATATCCATATGCAGAATACGATAACAGGCAGCATGAAAAGTTTGTATCCACCTGCCCGCATAGTCAGGTATCATGCTCGCTACCCGGGATCGCATCTCCTGAGCAGCTTTGTTGGTAAAGGTGATGGCAAGTATTGAATTCGCTGCTACCCCGTGGCTTATTAGATTGGCCACCCTGCGGGTAAGAACCCTGGTTTTACCACTACCGGCACCGGCCAGTACCATACAAGGTCCTTCACCGTGCAATACAGCTTCACGCTGTTGTTCATTCAGGTCTTTCAGAAAATCTATCATTAAATAAAACCACCTTAAAAAATCTGTCAACGGAAAAGTTTAGTAGTAATACGGATGCAAAGAAATGCCTTAACATACATATTAATAATAACACACAGACCGCAATGCTTTCATTTTATTTAAGATGAAGGGAGTATCCGTAGGGAGAAAAAAGAAGGAAATGCACAAATAGCAGCCTGCCCTTTACAGGTCAGGTTGCCATTAATTCAGCTCATCCCTGCGGCTATTAGTTGTAATTTCTATGAATAACTTTACTAGATTAGCATCAAACTGGATTCCCGCATAATTTTTTAACTCATTAATTGCATGCTCATGGCTCATGGCCTGACGATAGGGGCGATCACTGGTCATAGCATCATAAGCATCGGCTATGGCCAGGATACGACATTCAAGCGGAATGTCTTCGCCCTTTATACCCAACGGGTAGCCCTGACCATTCCACCATTCATGGTGCTTAAGAATCCAATCTGCAATTAAAACTAATTCTGGTGCTGATAAAGCAATACGATGACCAATTTCACAATGTCGCTGCATAATGGCATATTCGTTATTAGTTAGCGACCCCTTTTTAAACAAAATGGAATCAGGTACCCCCACCTTGCCTATATCGTGGAACTGGGCCAGCAGACGCAGGTCGTTTACGGTCGTCTCCGAAAGTTCCAGTACCCGGGCCATTTTAACCACCAGCGCCTGTAACCGGTCAGCATGCCCTTCAGTAATAAAATCTCGGGCCTCCAGAGCCCTCATCATGGTTTGTACAATGGAGCTGCGGGCACTTAAACGGCTATGTAATTTTTCCCGGTACATATTATTATCGGCTTCTTCAAATATACTGCTTATAGTAGTTCCAGGTGAAGTACGCACTGCATAACCTACAGATATGCTCAAAGGAAGCTCGGGAGTATATTGGTTATAATCCTTTACTTTTTGCCTGATACGGTTCAGTGTTTGTTTTACTGTATCGTGGGAGGTTTGAGGAAGAAGAATAGCAAATTCATCTCCGCCTACCCGGGCTACTATATCATTTTTACGGAAGCACTGGTTTATCAGGTTGGCAACTGTTTTAAGCAACAAATCACCTTTATCGTGACCCAGGGTATCATTTACTATTTTCAACCCATCCACGTCGCACATTACTAACCCCACTGGATCAAAATCACCATTCTCCATTAAACTCATTTGTTCTTCAAAGTAGCGGCGATTCCGTAAGCCGGTAAGCGCATCATGGGTACTTAAGTAGCGCAATTGTTCTTCTGCCAGTTTTCTCTCAGTTATATCTCGACCAACCGACTGGTAATCAACCAGTAAACCCTTTTCATTATATAAAGCGCGGTGAGTCCACTGCTGCCAACGGACCTCTCCTCCCTCCAAAACAACCCTATGTTCAATGGTAGTAACCGGGTTTCTATAACTTAAGCAGGCAATTTCGCTCTCAACCAAAGGGAGGTCTTCTTCCAGAAAACTAGTTCGAAAATCCTTTCCTAGCAGATCTCGGCGTATTTTGCCGAAGTAACGACAATAAGTTTCATTTACAAAGGTAAGTTCACCACCTGGTAAAAAGCGACAGATAAGTTCGGTCTGGTCTTCCACAATACCCCGGTAGCGGGCTTCGCTTATGGCCAGGGCTTCCTCAAACATCTTACGGTTGGTAATATCCAGAAGAGAGGTAACACTCTGGTTGGTCCCCGGAATCATGGCAATAGTAAGCATTATTTCCTTTACTTCCCCTTCTCGGGACAAGAGCTTAAACTCGTAGTTTCTAGGTGCCATATCCGGAGATTCCCGTCGTCTTAGATGATAACTAACCATGCGGTCATGATCCTCGGGATCAATGAATGTAATCCACTTCATTTTACCTTCAACTTCGTCTTTACTATAGCCAACTAATCTTTCCATTTCACTATTCATTAGCGAAACAATCATATCATCTTCAATAATAATAGTAGCCGTACCAGTAGTTTCGAAAATGGTACGGTAGAGGTTTTCTGACTGACGTAAAGCCTCTTCCGCCTGCTTGCGCTCGGTAATATCACGTACTATACCCTTGAAACCTACTACCCTCATATGCTCCTTAATAGGCAATACAGTAGTTTCAACAAACAAGGGAGTTCCATCCTTTTTTAATACCTGCCAATCCAGTTCTTTTACCGACTGACCGGTGTTATATACCCGGTTAAAGGCCGTATATATCTTGCGCCCGTTTTTCTCATCCATAACCAACCGATAGCTTTGGCCATGCAACTCATCAGCTGAGTACCCCAGCACTTTTATTAACCAGGGATTAAAAAAGGTAAAATTACCGGCCAGATCAACTTCAAAATATCCGTCTTCAATACTTTCGATAATATTACGGTATTTTTCTTCACTATCCTGCAAAGCTTGTTGAGCTTTACGGTTTTCCGTAATATCACGAAGTGAAGCAATAGCACCAATTAACCTGCCGCTGCGGTCGTAAAGTGGTGCGCTTTTTCCAGAGATATATGTTTCACCTCTACCAATCTGGGGACAAATGTTTTCCCCGTAGAAGACTCCCCTATCCTGTTTTAGAAATAAATATTGCTCCTCATCGTAATCACTATAGTTAAGAGCCAAATCGATTAACGTAGGCCTGCGTTTACCATAAAATATGAGGGCATATTCCCGGTTACCTTTTCCCAGTATCTCTCTGGTTCTAACCCCGGTCAACTCTTCCATAGCCCGGTTCCACATTACTACCCTGCCTTCAGCATCAACCACAAAAGTAGGATCAGGCAGGAAATTAAATATGGCCTCTAATTGCTGATGAGCATTGGCCAGCGCTTCTTTGTTAGCCTCAGATTCATCCAGTTGCTGCCTTAGTTCTTCTTCGGCAGCGGTAAGCTGCTCATTGGCAGCAATCAGTTGTTCATTTGCAGCCGTAAGCTGTTCATTAACTGCCGTAAGTTCTTCCTGGATGTTCTGTAGCTCTTCATTGCTCTTCTTCAGAGCTTTTTCCGTCCGGCGCTGCTCCGTAATGTCTTCAGCCAGAACCATTTCTCCTCTGCTAACACCATCTTCTATTATGGGTGCTACATTTAAACGAAATATGCGCTCGGAACCATCTTTATGCATTACCGTAACATGATAACTATCCCGCTTTTTCTCCTTAAGCCGACGGGCAAACTCAATCTCCAGGTTGGTGCGGTGGCGTTCCGGTACAAAACCCCAGAAGGTCATAGCTGTTACTTCTTCCGGTTTATACCCCAGTAAATCAAGACTTTTTTGATTGGCAAAGGTAATCTTGCCATTAAGGTCATAGGTATAAAATAATTCGTTCATGTTATCCAGTAGTGTATTCAAATAAGCTACTTGTTTTTGGGCAGTAATTTTACCTCTTACTAATCGCTTTTCATCTTTTCTACGCTGGCTAATGTCGTATATAAAGAAATATAAATAGCCAGAATCTCTTCCTTCATCAAGTAACGAGTGAACCAGCATTTGAACCGGTAATCGTTTTCCATCTTTTAAGTAGTATTCTTTTTCATAATATTGGGCCTGCCCACTCTTGAGGTGCTCCTGAATAGCCTTATCTTCAAGATTGCGCCACTCCTCCGGAGTCAGGTCTGATATCCAGAGCATGGTCAAAAGCTCATCCCGGGAATAACCCAGCAATTCCTGAAAAGACCGATTAAAATCTATTATCCGTCCGTTCTTATATCCAATCATAAAAGGCTGAGGAGAATCATTCATGAAATGCCTGAATACCATCATAGGGTCTACCTTATCCTGCCCCCGGCTGAAACCTGCGCCCGTCATAATTACCCTCCATATATACCAATTGTTTACATCTAAGTATAACATAAATATCTTTAGCTTTTTCTTCTAAATTGTAACAGGATTTTGCAAACTAATCTGTCCTGTAGAATGGAAATTAATACTGTATAATTAAATTAGCATTTTCAATTTGAGATTTGTGAAAGGGCTAAGGCTATGAAGGTAGAACAATTAAACTTGCACGGACTGAATATTGAAGAGGCAGTGGAAAAAACCAGGAAGAATTTGCAATGGTGTATGGCTTACGGTGTTGACGTTCTTGATATTAACCATGGCAAAGGTCATCATAGCGATCGCGGCTTTTCCGTAATTAAATTGGAAATACGCAAAATGCTGCGTGAGGAAAAATCCTTGCAGGAAAATGGTTACAAAATTGTGTATGGTGAATCAGATTTACCCATAGCACTTAGTTTTGATGAAGGTCATACTCTGGTGGTGGCAGCAGGAAAAGAAAAAGAATACCTGGGAGGTAGGAGACAACAGGAAAAAAACCTCCAGTTATACTCAGATGAAGCTCAAAAGAACCGTAAAAGTTATAAAGCCCAAAAGGCGACAAAACGTAAAAGGCGTTAAGTTTCTACCAAAATTGAGCCCGGCATAAAATGACGCAGAAACCGTGCTACGGAACGGATTCCGCGTCATTTTTTTGTCAAAGTGCACCTTCGTAATATCTGGCTCATAAACTATATTGCATATTAATGGTAGGCAGGGAATTTTCTGTTTAATAAGGCTATAAGGGGGTGTTTTCATGATTAAACAAATAAATATTACTACTCGACTCATTTTATTATTTATGCTTTTGGCTATATGTGCTGTTATTATTGCCCTGCTCGGGCTTAGTTGTATTCGCCAGTCTACATCTGATATACAAAAAATTGAGAAGGTTAGCCTGCCCACTATACATCATCTACATTTGATAAATGAAGCTCAAATATCTGTGATTTTAGGGGAACGCGGACTTATTAATATGCGTATGCTAGAGCCTGAAATCCGCCAGGCACAGTATGATTGGATTGAGGCCGCACTCAAGCAGGCGGATACATCCTGGCAAGCCTATGAATCTTTACCACAGTCGCAGGCAGACAAGGAAGTCTGGCAACAATTTATATCGCAATGGGAAGAATGGAAAACCGATAGCGAAAAAGTTGTAAGTCTATCCAAGAAATTAGATACCCTGCTGGCATCCGGAATGAAAAAAGATAGCCCGGAGATACAGAAATTAGCCGAAGATGTTTTTCAAGCCTCTTTACAGTCCCGGCAAAGCTACCTTAATGCCCATGAGACTCTGGATAAGTTAATGGATTTAAACGCAGAAAACGTTCGCCATACCAGTAAACAAGCTACTACGAATAGTGAGTCCAGCCAGAGGCTTTTGCTAATAACTATGATTTTCATCTTAATACTTTCCGCGTTTGTGGCAACCCGCCTGATTGGAACATTAAACCGGCGCCTGGTTATTCCTGTCAAGGAAATGGCTCAAATTGCTGGAATAGCTGCATCCGGAGACCTTACTGCAGAAATAAAAATAAAGGCCGAGGATGAAATCGGTCAATTGGCCTATGCTCTGCAGGATATGATTAAACAGATGCGAAATATGGTTAACATGGTAGCACAGAAAGCAGTATCAGTTGCTGGTTCCGCTGAAGAACTTAATGCCAGTGCCCAGCAGACCTCGACCAATGCTAATGAGACTGCCGCTACTATGAGTCAAATTGCTATGGCTATAAGCCAGGTTGCTTCCAATATACAGGATATTTCGGTTGCAGCCGTTAGTACCAATGAAAACGCCAGCGGCGGTAAAGAAGGTGCTGTACGCGTTAACCAGCAAATGGAGGTTATTTCCCATTCCTCCGTAGAAGTAAGTAAGGGTATCAATGGCTTAAACAAGAAATCACAGGAAATCAACCAGATTGTGGGGTTAATAACCAATATTGCTGCCCAGACTAACATGTTAGCCCTTAATGCGGCTATAGAAGCAGGTCGGGCCGGAGAACAGGGCCGGGGATTTGCTGTAGTAGCAGAAGAAGTCAGAAAGTTGGCCGAACAATCATCCCAGGCGGCTGCAGAAATCAAACAACTAATTGCTGCTATCCAGAAAGAATCCAATCAGGCAGTAGAAAGTATGCAAGAAAGCAGCAAACAAGTGGATGCCGGTATCCGTATAGTAGATGAAGTGAACCAGGCCTTTAACAAAATTATAAACGCAGTGGAAACACTGGGGCAGGAAATTCAAGAAGCTGCATCGGCGGTAGAGCAAACCAACGCCGGGGTCCAGGAAGTCGCCGCCAACACCGAAGAACAGACCGCCGCTATGGAGGAAGTATCTGCTTTGGCAGACAACCTTTCTTCACTGGCAGCGGAGTTGAACGATTTGGTAGGCAGGTTTAAGGTATAAATAATAAATCCGGGGACTTCTCAAGCAAGTAAATTAGAAAATAATTTAAATAGACGCGGATAACGCAGATTTATAAGGATTTACGCGGACTTTTTAATAAATAAATTTTCCGCGTATTTCCCAACAGATTCCCTGTATTCCGCGTCAAATAATTTTCATTAGTGGTTGCTGTTTGCCCTTTAGGGGTACGTCTAAATTATTCAGTCATACGCACATTTATTACCTCGTAGTGGAATCATAATTCTTATTTCATAATTAAACATGCTACTATGAGTTCTCACTGCTAATTGTAATCCCTTTTCCTTGCTACCAGCATCTCTTTCCTAATCATCCGGTCAGGCTTTCTGCCTGTTTTTTTCTACCCGTCAAACTGGTAATTACATTCATTATTAACCTGAGACCCAGATCGTCCTGAGCGCTGAGAATGGACTCGGGATGAAATTGCACTGCAGCAACCGGCAAATGCCGGTGTTCAATTGCCATTACCACATTATCCTCCGACATTGCAGTTACCTTTAGACAATCAGGAATTGATGCCGCACATAATGAATGGTAGCGCCCCACCGTAAATTCCTGGGGAATTGCTTCCCACAAGTTTCCTGTTTGTAACCGGCTAACCTTGCTTATTTTACCGTGTTGGGGGTAATCAAGCACGGCCAACTGACCCCCGAAATATTTAACTACAGCCTGTAAACCCAAACATACCCCGAAAATAGGAATCCCGTTATCCAAACAGCACTGGATACTTTCTTGGGTTTTAAAATCTTTGGGGCGGCCTGGTCCCGGTGAAAGAACTACCAGATCCAGATTCTTGCTTGCCTTTATAATATCAAGTGCTAGATGCCAGCGGATTACCTCTACCCTGGCTCCGGTTTGGCGGAAGTAATCGGCCAGGGTATGGACAAAAGAATCTTCGTGGTCTACCAGCAGTACCTTCTTTTTCCGTCCGGGCTGAACTTCTCTTTCTTTGTCCATAGCCATCTCCTTCAAGTTGGTACTGTGTAAAGATTTAATCAGGGCTGCGGCTTTCATGTAAGTCTCAGCTTCTTCATTTTCGGGAATGGAATCATATAATAACGTAGCCCCGGCTCTAATCTGGGCAATGTTGTGCTTAATGCTAATCGTTCGCAGAGTTAATCCGGTATTTAAGTCCCCGTTAAAGGTATAAAAGCCTACTGCTCCCCCGTACCATCCCCGGGGTGAATCTTCGTTTTCCTCCAGCCATTTAATAGCCGCCCTTTTAGGAGCACCAGTCACAGTTACCGCCCACATATGCGTAAGAAACGCATCCAGGGCATCATAGTTTTCACGCAGGTAACCTTCCACATGGTCAACCGTATGGATTACATGAGAATATAACTCGATTTGCCGCCGACCTATTACCCGCACTGAGCCGGGGTCACAGATGCGAGACTTATCGTTGCGGTCAACATCGGTACACATAGTAAGCTCCGCTTCATCCTTGCTGGAGTTCAACAGGTTTCTAATCTGCACCTCATCTTCCAGGGCATCTTTTCCTCGCTTGATGGTACCGGAGATAGGACATGTTTCCACTCTTTTACCTTCTACCCTGACATACATTTCCGGCGAAGCCCCAACTAAAAACTCTGACCCCAGGTTGATGATAAAACCATAAGGACTGGGATTTAGGGTACGAAGCCGGCTAAATACCTGAGAAGGATGGTCCGGACAAGGCTCATAAAGGGTCTGGGATAAAACCACCTCAAACAGTTCACCCTCTTTAAATGCTTGTTGGGCCAGTTCAACTTTACGAGCATAGCGACCCGGTTGGTGCTGCGGTAACTGTGATACTAAATTGCTGGTATTGGTTTCGTTTATTGGTGGTAATTCCAGGTTTGCTGCTGCTTCAGGTACAAATGAATAGCTTAGACGGTAAGCCCTTTCCATACGGTGATTTACTACCAGAAGTTTATCCGGCAGGTAAAGTACCAGATCCCACTGGTCGGAAGAACGTTCCTGCTTTAAATCCATAGGCTCAAACTGAAAAATTAAATCATAGCCAAAAGCCCCATACAATCCTAAAAAACGATCCTGGTCATCAGCAAGCAGTTCTTTAACTGCTCTGATCACCGAAAATATACTGGCCTGCCGACTGCGCTCTTCTTCTGCAAAAAATGCAGCTTGCGGTTTTATTTTTCCATATATCACGGGGATACCCCGAAGGGCACCCGCGGTTCTTTTGATATATGAAACCTCAAGCACAGATGTATTGGAAGCCAGGCAATGATATATGGGGGATAGCAAACTACTCCCATTGGAATTTAAGGCCTTTATGAAAAATTCTGTTTGCCGTGCTCGTATCTCCAGGCAAGGATCTATAAACCCAATATCCCATTGGCTATAACGACCCGGATATTCGTAGCTGCTGGAAAAGAGAGCCCCTTTCTGATGATCAATCTGCTCCAATATATAGTCACTGGCACCGATGACTTCAATCTTTTCAACTTCGCGCCGTATTTCAATGCCACATCGGCTGGTATAGCTGCGGGAAGTGAATTCCGTTCCCCCCGGGCTATATTTGTTCATAACGTTTCTCCTCTCCACTGGTTCTGGCAGCATAGGTTTTACTAAAGACCGCAGCCTGCTTTCTTAACTCCCCGCTTAAGCAGGCAAAAGCAGCCGGGGTGATAGATTGAGGCCCATCGGAAAGAGCCTGTTCCGGATTCTGATGTACCTCTATCATCAAACCATCGGCTCCGGCAGCTATAGCCGCCCGGGCTACCGGTGCTACCAGGGAACGGCGACCGGTCGCATGGCTGGGGTCAACTATGACCGGCAGGTGAGATAGCTCCTTGACCAGGGCGACGGCAGCGATGTCAACCGTATTACGGGTCATGCCCTCAAAGGTGCGAATACCCCGTTCACATAGTATTACCTCCTGATTACCGGCATCCAGGATATACTCACAGGCCAGGAGCCATTCTTCAATAGTAGCGGCAAAGCCACGTTTGAGCAGAACCGGGCGTTGTATCCGGCCAACTTCCTTTAACAGGGTGAAATTCTGCATATTGCGGCTGCCGATTTGAATGATGTCACTATAATAAGCTACCTTCTCCAAATCCCTAACATCAACTACCTCGGTAACTACCGGCAGACCAGTTAGTTCGCGGGCTTCTTTTAATATCTTTAAACCCTCTTCCCCCAGGCCGGAAAATGAATACGGCGAGGTTCGAGGTTTGTAAGCCCCTCCGCGTAGAATATGCACTCCCATATTCTTAATTAAGCCTGCTATTTCCAGGTAACTGTCCCGGGACTCTATCGAGCAGGGTCCCGCTATTATAGTACAATTACCCTCGCCAATATATACCGAACCGTGCGGAGCCGGAATTTCAATAATGGTTGTATGCTCCCCTCTCCGGCAAGCCAGTTTATACGCTTCCATGTTTCCCCTCCCTGGCCTTGCCCAATTCCGAAAAGGCCTTTTCCATTTGCCCGGGTAGCAGCCGGGGACGAGCTTCATACTCCTCAATTATCCGGGCCAGATAACTGCCAACGACTACGGCATCGGCATAATCTCTAAATGTTTCTACCTGCTGGGGGCCGGATATGCCAAATCCCAGGGCCAGAGGAGTTCTGGTGTCAGTTCTTACCCTTTGCAGATAGTCTATAATTTCTTGTTCGGGAAGGCTTCTCATCCCAGTTACTCCCCGTACCGATACACAGTAGATAAAAGCCGCCTGCTGCTGGGCTGCCATCTGCACCCTTTCATCGGTACTGCTGGGCGCCAGCATAGGTATGGGTTCGATGCCATAACCCTTAAGAACATACATCTCATCCAGGGGAAGATCAGGTACTATTAGGCCTTCTATACCCGCGGCCCGAGCCTCCTGCATAAATTTATCTAATCCCATCCGGTACAGGGGATTATAGTAGGTGAAAAGGATAAGCGGCATATTGCAACTATTCTTAACCCGGTGGGCAAATTCCAGGCCCCGCTTTAAATTTAAGCCCTGCTTGGTACCCCGGTGATGAAATCTTTCAATCATTTCCCCATCAGCCAGCGGGTCAGTGAAAGGCACCCCCAGTTCCAGGATATCGCAGCCGCCCTGCTCCAGGGCTTTGATACAATCCAAACACAAATCCTCATTGGGCAAAAGTCCCATTATAAACGCAATCAAGGCTGGCTTCTGTTCTTGCTGGTAGTGCAGCATAAGCTTCCTGATTAAAGACACTTACAGCACCTCCTGTCTTTCTTCCAGGTACCTGGAGACTTCCTCAGTATCTTTATCCCCCCGCCCGGAGAGGTTAATAACCAGGCTGCTTTCAGCCGGCAGCTCAGGAGCCATTTTCAAGGCATAAGCTACCGCATGTGCACTTTCCAGGGCGGGAATAATTCCTTCATATTCACTTAATTTGAGAAAACCGTTTATGGCTTCCTCATCACTGACATTAACATAACTAACCCGCCCGTTTTCACGCAGGTAGGTATGTTCCGGTCCTACCCCGGGGTAATCCAAACCGGCGGAAATAGAATGGGTATCAAGTATCTGCCCATTTTCATCCTGTAACAACCGGCTCAAAGCTCCATGCAAAATGCCGTCATCGCCTTGGGCCAGAGTAGCACAGTGTTCTCCCGGGCTAATCCCCCGTCCTCCGGCTTCCACCCCTATAAGTTTTACCTCTTCCTTTAGAAATGGGTAAAATACGCCGATAGCATTACTCCCTCCGCCTACGCAGGCTAATATATAGGAAGGAAGTCGGCCTTCTAAATTCTTAAACTGTTCTTTTAATTCCCGCCCGATAACGGACTGAAAATCACGTACCATCATCGGATACGGGTGCGGCCCTACCGCTGAGCCAATCAGCATATGAGAGTATTCAAAGCTCTGGATAAAATCGCGAAAGGCTTCGTTGGTAGCATCTTTTAGAGTCTGGCTGCCTTTACTAACCTCTTTTACCTCGGCTCCCAGCATCCGCATACGAAAAACATTGAGCCGTTGTCTTTGCATATCCCGAGCACCCATATATACCGTACATTTCATTCCCAGAACTGCTGCTGCTGTAGCCGTTGCTACCCCGTGCTGTCCGGCCCCGGTTTCCGCAATCAGGCGCTCCTTCCCCATCCTTTTAGCCAGTAAAGCCTGCCCCAGGGTATTGTTTATCTTGTGTGAGCCGGTATGATTGAGGTCTTCTCGTTTAAGATATATACGGGCTCCAAACTCCCGGCTCAGCCGTTGGCATAAATACAGGGGTGATTCCCGACCCACATAGTGTTTCAGGTAATAATTAATTTCTTCTTGGAATTCAGGGTCAACTGATAACTGCCTATAGGCCTGTTCTATCTTATCCAGGGCAGGTATAAGGGTTTCCGGAACGAACCTGCCGCCATAGCGTCCGTAGTAACCTTTTTCATTGGGGTACATTAGCATCTGCCTCCTTTACTTCTCTAATAAATGCTTCTATTAATAAAGGGTCTTTACCACCCCGGGGATATTCCACTCCACTGGAAACATCTACCGCCAGGGGCTGTAACCTTCTTATAGCCCTTCCTACATTGTCGGCATTAAGCCCGCCCGCCAGAATGAACCTTATCTCCCGTGGAAGTCCCTTCAGCCATTCCCAGTTAAAAGTTTGGCCACTGCCACCCCGTACCGTGGTACTGAAGGTGTCAAATAAATAAATGTAAGGTCGCCATCGCCTGAAGTGCTCGGGGTCAGGAGAACCGGTCAGGGAAAAGCATTTTATAACCGGTAGCTTTAACTCCTCCACATACTCAGGGGGTTCATCCCCATGCAGCTGTACCATATCCAGCCTGCATAGCTTCGCTATACGTTCTACTTCCTCCAATTTTTCATTTACAAATACCCCGATTTTCATAATGCTGCCATTAAGGGTACGGTTGATAGCTGCCGCTTCTTCTACCCCTATCTGGCGCGGGGAAGGAGCAAATACCTCGCCTATGGCCCAGGTACCATACCTTGCGGCGCAAACCGCTTCCTCTAGATTTTTAATTCCACATATCTTAACCAGGGTCATAACTGTTTTCCCTCCCATGAGGTGACATAGGAACCGTCCCCTGTCACCTCAACAGTAAAATGAATTCTTAATTTACGTTCTGATGGCCCAAGAGTTCCCGCAATTTCTCTCCGGGGTCGGGGGCTGTGACCAGGGCTTCTCCTACCAAAACGGCATTATAGCCGTGTTCCTTAAGCAACTGGATATCCTCCCGATTCTTAATACCGCTCTCGCTCACTTTTATAAACGACGAGGGGATATGTTCCGCTAAATCCAGGCTCCGGTGAACATCTACCGAGAAATCTTTCAGGTTGCGATTATTAACCCCCAGCATTTTTACGGGAAGGTCTTTAGCTTTTTGCAACTCCTCCTGGTCATGCACCTCCAGTAAAACTTGCAATCCCAGTTCCCGGCTCTTTTCGCTCAAAGCTAACAGTTTGAAGTAATCGTGCAGGGCAGCTATAAGCAGTACCATATCGGCCTGCAGCAAAACGGTTTCATAAAGCTGTATTTCATCGATAATAAATTCTTTACGTAAAACCGGTAAGCTCGAGATTTCCTTAACCCGGGGCAGACGTTCTTTTTGGCCTTGAAAAAATTGGCTGTCAGTAATATAGGAAATAGCAGTTGCGCCATTTTCTCGGTAGCAAGCGGCCAATTTCAGCACATCCTGTTCATTGGCCAGTATCCCTTTAACCGGGGAAGCTTTCTTGACTTCTGCAATTATGGCCATATTTTTAAAATCGCTTCTGAAGATATTTTCAACATCCAGGGGATGCTGACAGGGAATTATATCATCTACAGTTAAGCTGTTTTTTAACTCCTGCACTTCCTGCCGCTTAGCCCTGATTATTTGCTCTAACATGGTATCACCCGGTCACGGCTGTAGCTAACCATAGCCTGGAGGGTAGCCTTGGTTTTCCCTGAATCTATGGCTTCAGCAGCAACAAGCATGCCTTCCTCCATATCGCGGGCCCGACCTGCTGCCATCAATGCAGCAGCGGCATTCAGGATTACCACCTGGCGGTAAGGGCCGGGTACTCCTGCAAATATATCCCAAGTAATTCTGGCATTGCTTTCTTTATCTCCACCCTGGATAGCTTCCAACCCCATGGGCACCATGCCCAGAGTGGCGGGGTTAATAGTATAAGTTTGTTGCTGCTCCAATCCGGCATCAAAAACCCGGGTCACACCAATAGGGCTTATTTCATCCATACCATTTTCCGCACATACCACCAGAGCCCGTTTTCGACCCAGTTGCAGTAAAGTCTGCCCAACGGCCTCCTGCAAGTTGGCATCCGCTATACCCATAACCTGATAAGTCAGGGGATAAGGATTAAGCAACGGACCCAGGAAGTTGAAAATCGTAGCTACTCCGATTCCCCGCCGCAGCGGTCCCAGTTGCTTCAAAATGGGATGGTAATTAGGGGCAAATAAAAAGGTGATTCCAACCTTATCTAACATCCGCTGGGCTTCGTCAGGATTAAGTTGAATGTTTACCCCCAGTGCTTCCAATAAATCAGCACTACCCACCTTCCCGGTGACGGCCCGGTTACCATGTTTGGCGACCGGGACCCCGCAGCTGGCTACTACCAGAGCAGCAGCAGTGGATATATTGAAGGTCCCCAAACCATCTCCTCCGGTACCACAGGTATCTATCAGTTCCAAATCACTGTCCATAGTAACTGCTTCTTCAAACAGGGCCTGAACGAATCCACCCAACTCGGCAGCGCTTTCCTTGCGAGTACGCAGGGCACTCAAAAGAGCTGCCGCCTTAATCTCAGGAATACTGTCATGTAGAAGCATGCGAGCAGTTAAATAAGCCTCTTCGTTATTGAGATATTCTCCTCCCACGACATTTTTAAGATAACGGTCAAACATAAAACCTCTCCTCTCCTCATCTAATCTCATCTGTTCTCATCGGTGGTTTACCATCGTTCCAGCCCACCATCGTGATTGGTTACATAGCTCAGGTGATATAGGGGAATATTGCGCTCGATAATTGTGTTAGCAGCATTGAGAAATGGTTGAGAAGAATAGCAATCTAATGCAAACCCAGGCTGGGTTTGCTCACAGGAGGATATATTGCAGGGAGTAAAAAATGGCAACAAAATGAGACCACCGTCCCCAGCAGTTTTAGTTGCATCATTATTTGTAATCAAAGGAAAATAAAAACCAGCACGACACAATGTGCTGGTCACTATACAATCAGACCGGCTCATCTCGTCTCTCTTCTCCTCAACTTTACTCTTCTCATCTCATAAATTATATGCTATTAACTTGTAGATAATGTAAATCTAATCCATAGTTGGGTATTTGTCAATAACATTTTCGGCTGACACAGGAACCGTCCGAGGCTGCTGAAAAAGTATCATAAATGTCATCCTGAGGAGCTGCAGGCGACGAAGGATCTTTTCGGAATTCCGTGATATTGGGGTTTACGCTAATTAGTTTCTTCGCTATCGCTCAGAATGACACATAAAAGAGCACTTTTTCAGTGGTTTCGAACCGTCCCCTGTCACCCTACATATATTTAAACTTAAACGGCATTTCCTCTTTAATTTCCTGCTTAAGCTCACCTATCATTTTCTCAGGAACACGATTTTCACTTTTCCCTAAAACCATGCTAAAAGCCCAGCATAGGCCCAGGTACGGCATGATTTTTACCATGTATGGCTCTCCGGCGGGATAGCGCAGGTGTACCAGGGGTGACAGGCCAATATTCGTGACTCCGCGGGCTAATTCCCGGTCATTTATACCGGTGTAAGTCTGGTATTCAGCCATATCAAAATCTGCGTCAGGATTACTATTTTTATTACCAGAAAACATCTGCTTGATTATTTCTTTCTTATTCTGACTATTTGCTGCCAAGAACCGGAAAAATTGATAGCGCCTGCTTTTAGTGATAGTTGTAGGATCGGCAATAGTAATAATTAATCCGTTTTCAGATAACCGGGCAGCGGCACTCTGTAAAAGATTTAGCGGTTCTTTGAAATGATGGACAGCGGAAGAGAAAACAATCAAGTCATATTCCCCCTCCGATTCCAGGAAAGAAAAAGCATCTGCTAAAACCACATCTATCCCTTCTATATTATTCTTTGCTATCTTTTCCCGCGCAATATCCAGCATCTTTTCCGATAGGTCCACCAATGTAACCCGGCAATCCGGAGAACAGGATTTCATCACAAAGGCCGCTTTACCTGCCCCGCCACAAAGGTCAACTGCCTGCAAATTGCGGTTAACGGTCTTTTCAAGCATATTAATAACCGCCTTAAATATTACATTATACTCAATATAGGCATAACGGGGCTCTTCAAAGTCTTTATAGAAATTAACTATATGCTCGCTGTCATATTTTTCTATGTTTGCCTGTAATATATCTTCCTCGGTACATTCTTGCCATCTTTTAACTACTGCCATGTTTAACCCCCACCCTTATCTATCTAATATATCTCTATTTCTCCAAATTATTGTATTGTCCTTTCAGAGGTAACAAATTCGGTAAAATTCTCTGCGTTAATCAAGGAAAATATCTGCTCTTGTTGAAATGATTATTAAACACTAATCATTTACCCAAAAACTCATCCTGTTAGTTATAAACATTAGTTGCGTATATCTGGTATAGCGTTTTTATTGTTAGCATTAGTTTTTCAGATTTAATCCTTAGTAAGAAGGTTATAATGCCAATTTAAATTATAAGATGGGAGCTGGTAGTCATATGCAAAAAACTGCTACTGTTGATAACCGTAAAACGGGTAGAGGTTTAAAAACACTATTATTAATATTCATGCTTTTTTCAATGCTTTTATTTATTGGCTGTGGAGCGAATACTAAAAATGCCGATATTGCAGAAATCGGCAATCGTGGGGAAACCACCCAGACATCTGAGCAAAGTACAGCCCCGGCAGACAATTTAACCACCGCGTCTGTAAATATGGAACGAAAGATTATCCAAAATGCTGATCTCACCTTGCAGGTAAAAGACGTTCCTACCGCGGTTGACCAAATTTCGCTTCTTTCAACCCAGTTGGGGGGGTACCTGGTAAATAGCCGACAACACCGCTATGAAGATAAGATATCCGCCAGTATATCTGTAAAAGTACCGGCAGATAAATTAACCGTTATGGTAGAAACCATATCTGGTTATGGCAAAATATCAGATAAATCCATATCTACTGAGGATGTCACCGAGGAATATTATGATGCCGAGGCTCGGTTGAAAGCACTGGAAGCCAAAGAAACCCGTCTTCTGGCTCTGTTTAACAAAGCTAACACTATTACAGATATTGTTAATATTGAAAAGGAATTAGGAGCAGTTCGAGGCGACATCGAGGTTATTCAAGGACGTCTGAAATATTTGACCAACGCCACCAGCTTTAGCACGGTTAACGTCACTCTGGAACAAGGACTGTCGGGAACCTTAAAAGCCCCACAGGGAACTTTAGGCAAAGCCTGGCAGGGACTTATATCCAGTCTGAATACGCTGGTTGATTTTGGCAGCAGTTTAATTGTATTCCTGGTGGTAATACTGCCCTGGATAGTAGTAATCGGACTCTTTTTCTTCCTCATCAGATACCTGTATCGGCGTTACAAAAAAACGGGTTCACCTGAATAAACCAATGGGTGAACATCCGCGCTATTGCAGGGGTGCATACTTTAGCATGATTTTTTCTGCCGTTTTAATGCCATCGACTGCAGACGACACTATGCCCCCGGCATAGCCAGCTCCTTCTCCCATAGGATATAAACCCCGGATGTTTGATTGCGCGTTTTCATCCCGGTTTATTCTAACCGGTGCAGAACTTCTGGTTTCAACCCCGGTCAAAATACTATCCGGCATAGCAAAGCCTTTGATCCTGGTATCAAAATAGACTAGCGCTTCTTTTAACGTTTCTATAACATAATGGGGCAGACAATCCTTAAGTGGGGCGAATACCACCCCCGGTTTGTAGGTAGGTTGCACCCTGCCCCACCGGGTACTGGGCTGATCGGCCAGAAAATCCCCGGTCAGTTGAACCGGAGCCTGGTAATTCTCTCCGGCTATTAGATAAGCCAGCCTTTCCCACTTTCTTTGAAATTCAATACCGGCCAGGGGGTGGAGGCTATTATAATCAGCCGGTTTAACCCCAACCAGTATAGCGGCATTAGCATTATTTCCATCTCTTTGCGACTGACTCATGCCATTGGTAACAACACCCTGTTCTTCCGAAGCCGCAGCTACCACATAGCCACCCGGGCACATACAAAATGTATAAGCTGACCTTCCATTGGGCGAATGATAGGCCAGCTTATAATCAGCGGCGCCTAGCCCAGGATGTCCGGCCGCATCACCATATTGGGCCTTATCAATAAATTCCTGGGGATGCTCCATTCTAACCCCTATGGAAAAAGGTTTTTGGCTCATAGTTATGCCCCGGCGCAGCAGCACCTCATAAGTATCACGGGCACTGTGACCTATGGCCAGCAAAACAACCTGGCAGCGAAGTTCCTCATTATCATTGATGATTACGCCATTTATATTTCCATCCTGTATAATAAAATCCGTTACTTTGGCTTTAAATTTTACTTCTCCGCCGTGAGTAATAATCTCTTGCCTTATGTTTTTAACTACCGTTTTGAGTATATCAGTTCCGACATGAGGTTTACTCTTATACAATATTTCTGGCGGAGCACCGGCTTTAATAAATTCCTCCAAAACGGTGCGGCACCTCCGGTCATTTATTAATGTAGTTAGTTTGCCATCGGAAAATGTGCCTGCTCCACCTTCGCCAAACTGTACATTGCTTTCAGTATCAAGCAGACCCCGGTGCCAGAATTTATTTACCTTTTGAGTTCTGGTTTCTACATCTTCTCCCCTTTCGAGGATGATGGGAGCATAACCATTCCGGGCCAGGAGCAGTCCGGCAAAAAGGCCTGCCGGTCCCATACCAATTACCAGCGATCGTTCAGTCATCTCCTCAGTTCCTAATGGCACACCTTTATATGATAAATCGGGAGCAGGGATTATTCCTTTGCAACTATGTTTTCCCAATATGTGCGCTTCATTATGAACCTCAACATCTACCGTATATACGAAAAATATCTTGTCTTTTTTCCTGGCATCAATGGATTTCTTAAATATTTGAAAATCAATCAGTTCCTTATCACTGATTTTGAGTTGGGATAAGATTAGTTTTCGTAAAGCCTGTCTTTCGGTTTCAGCATCGGCAGCTTTATCTATTCCTATTTTCAAATCGGAAAGCCTGAGCATGTTAACCTCCTACTTAACGGAAAATCACAGAGCCGCACTTTGTCCTGCTATATATCCGGATGACCAGGCCCATTGTAGATTAAACCCGCCACACTGTCCATCTATATCTATTATCTCACCCGCGAAAAATAGGCCTTCAATCAATTTGGATTCCATCGTATCTTGATTTATTTCCCGGGTATCCACGCCACCTGCGGTTACCTGGGCACTGGGCCAACTCCGGGTTCCCCTAACCTTAAAACGCCAATCAGTCAAAATATCTATTATCCTTTCCTGCTCTTTAGCGGATAAACTGGCCACCGGTCGGCCTGCATCATTAATACCCGCTTCCATGAGCACTACCGGGATCAGCCTTTTATTTATAAAACCGACCAGGCTAAAGTCAACCGGTTTTGAGGAACTTATTTGCCAGCGTTTTTTTAAAAATGTTCTTAACTCTTCTATCGGCATCATATCCATGATAGTTATTTTTAAATATGCTTCCTGCCCTGCCTTTAATAGTTCTACTGCTTTCCGGCTTATCTGTAAAATGGGTGGTCCCGACACTCCGTAATTGGTAAACAGAATATCTCCCCGGTCTATAGCCACAGATTTATTATTATGTATAATTTCAGTAGTCCCTACAAATTTAACTCCATCAAGGCGTTTAAAAAAAGGTCCCTCCAATTTTAATTGCACTAAAGCCGGAAAAATATCTATAATAGTATGTCCCAGCCGGGCCGCCAAATCATAGCCATTTCCATCAGAACCACTGGAAGGCATAGCTTTGCCGCCGGTAGTAATGATAACCCTATCACCTTTATATACTTTCCCGTCTTCCAACTCTATTAAAAATTGGCCGTTTTTCCTGATATCTTTTACATTGGCATCGCAAACAACATTAACTCCCAGCTGGTTTAATTCATATAAAAAAACATCCAGAACACTTGAAGCCTGGTCAGACATGGGAAAGACCTTGCCAAAATCCTCTACTTTATGGGCAATCCCTAATTTCTCAAAAAATTTAATAGTATCATCTACGGTGAAATTGGATAAGGCACTATAAGTAAATTTAGGGTTGTTGCCGTGATAATACCCTACATCAGCGTTTATATTGGTGAAATTGCAGCGTCCGTTTCCGGTAGCCAGTATTTTCTTGCCTACCCGCGGGTTTTTCTCCAGTATGGTGACATCAGCGCCCAGTCTGCGGGCAGAAATAGCAGCTATCATTCCCGCGGCCCCTCCCCCTACAACTATGACCTGCCTTTTTTTCTCCATAAATGCATACTCCTATGTCCTTTTTATTTATCTTAACATCAGTTTACTCAAAAAGCCTGCTGTTGATAAGTAGGGCGTGGAATACCCACGCTGCTCCCAAAATAAAAACCGGGAAAACAAACTGTCTTCCCAGTCTAATATGTACTTAATTGGGTTGTTACAGCTGGGCAGCATTTTATGAATTACTTTTATACCACAAAAGAAAAAGCAATATACCGATAATTATAACTGTAGTTATAATCCTAGTACGGCGACTTCCTTTTGTTAACTCCCCCAAGTCAGGTATCGTTGAACGATTTATCGAGTCCGCCAAATTAATCATTGGCTTTTTCTTATATTCTTCTATTTTGCGTTTATCTTGTTTATCCATAATTCCACCTTCCTATTTCTAGTAGACATCTTTCTACAAATGTGCAATATGAAACGAGGGCGCGGAACGCCACAGAGGGCGTTCCCTACATATTTAATTGAAACCGTAGGGAACGGCCCCCGTGCCGTTCCGCTAGACCTGATGCTGCGCATCATTAACAGACTGTGCAGTATTAAATATAGATGATTAGAGACTACGCAGAGATTATGAAACGGTCATTTATCTATTAGATAAACATTTAATATCAGTTGCCGTTGTCCAGCTTTGGTATTGGTATATGCAAAAGTCGCATGATTTCCTTTTCGGACTCAATAACCCGCTCAGCAACAAACCGCTCAAAAGACTGGTCATCTCTATGAGCCCTTTCAAGAAGTTCAATGTATTCATGCCTGAGCACTGGAGGAATTATAGCCAACAGGTATCCGTCCTGTATCAGGGCCGTGTTCATAAGGAGTCTTGCAATTCTCCCATTTCCGTCTTTAAACGGATGGATAAAGATAAATCTTTTATGGAGTTGTGCCGCAAACGTTACCGGGTGAAACTGATTTCGTTCATTTCTAATCCACTGAAATAGTCCATCCATTTCTGCCTGTATGTGTTTTGTTTCGACCATAGGATATTGGGAACCGGTAACAAACACATCCATATCGCGGTATTTTCCTGCATATTCCTTTTCTATACTCGCATAAAATAGTTGATGCATCATAAGAACATCTTTTTCAGTAATGGTTCTATTATTTAGCAGCGTGAACATGAAGTCATAAGCTTGGGCGTGACCGATTGCTTCAAAGGTATAACGCAAGGGTTTGCCTCCCACAGTCAAGCCATCCTCCAGCAAGACTTTGGTTTCACTTTCCGTAAGGGTATTCCCTTCAAGCGCATTGGATGACCAGGTGAGGCCAATACGATAGTAATTTCTGAGTTGTGTCAACATCTCTCCCTCGAACAGTCTGTGCTCATCTATGGCAACCTTATATAAATCAAGAACTCTGTATAGATCCATTTATTCACCCTTTTCATGGTACATTCCTCGTATAATAATATCATAAAATATTCCATTTTCCATGGGTAAACCGTCACATCCCTATTCTCCCTTCTTAGCCTAACTTTCACCTCAAATTCCCCAAAACCCACCATTCCCAACAAGCAGGAGGGAGCGGGCGTCAAGGGGGCGGGGTCTTTTCCCGATAAACTTACCGGAAAAGCACGTCTGAAATGTATTATAATGGAATCTACAGTACATAGAACAGGTCTTATTACCTGGATATGAGGGGGAACTGATATGCAAATCGTAGCCGTTAACGGGGGTCCCAGGCGGGGTAAGATTTCCAAGACTATTATGCTTCTAGAGGCTTTTCTGTCCGGTTGTCAGCAGGGAGGGGCTGAGGTAGAGACCATTAATCTCCGGGAGAAGGACATTAAAATGTGCACCGGTTGTTACAGTTGTTGGATTAAAACGCCGGGCCAATGTGCCCTGAAAGACGATATGAAAGAAATCCTATTAACCCTGGACAAAGCAGATGTAGAGGTCTGGGCTACTCCACTGTATTTCTTTGGCCCTACCGCCCTGTTTAAAAACTTTGTCGACCGCACCATACCGCTGGCTGAACCCTACATAATTGAAAAGGATGGGCTCTGTACCCATCCTTTGCGCAACAAGAAAGCCCGGGAAATTGTGTTTATCTCGGTGGCTGGTTTTTGCGAAGTAGAACATTTTCAGCCCATGTCACAATGGCTCCGCTTTATGGAAGGACGCGGCCTTTTACAGATCAGGGCTGAAATATATCGGCCTAGTTCCGAATTTATGAGTGCTCCACCTTTAAAAGAAAAGGTAGACGAGATTTTAGCCGCTACCCAGCAGGCCGGCCGGGAATTCGTACAAACCGGGGATATTTCAGAGAAGACCATGCAATCTATTTGCCAGGATATACTCCCCGATAAGAATACTTATATAGATTTAGCCAACAATTACTGGGACTGGGAAATTGAAAGAAGCAAAAAGCGCAAATCAGCCCGGAGCGAGGGATAGGGAGAAATAAATGTATTTTGCCACCGGAGTCCGATTTAGCCGGTCTTCATGGATAAGGCCACTTTGCCCCGTTCCCGGTCAACTGACAGCACCTGTACGGTTACCACATCCCCTACGGCTACGACTTCCATGGGATGGCGGATGTAGCGGTCTGCCATCTGGGATATATGCACCAGGCCATCGTTTTTTATCCCTATATCCACAAAGGCACCAAAATCCACCACGTTTCTAACTGTTCCGGTCAGGAACATACCTGGGGTAATATCCTCGATGCTTAGCACATCGGTGCGAAATACTACCGGAGGCAGGTCTTCGCGCGGGTCGCGGTGTGGTTTTAGGAGACATGCAATAACGTCTTTCACAGTTGGCTCCCCTGCTTCCAGGTTCTGAGCCAGGGTTGCGGGTTTTATTGTGCCCAGTTTAGTTGCCAGGGTAGGTGTTCCGATTTCTTCCAGGCTTGCCCCGGCCATTTCCAGGATTCCTAAGGCCAGCTGATAGGATTCCGGGTGAATGGCAGTACTATCCAGGGGATTGTCCGCCTGGTAAATGCGTAGGAATCCGGCTGCTTGTTGAAAGGTTTTGGGACCTAACTTCGAGACCTTCAGCAGTTCCTTGCGGTTTTTAAATTTGCCGTTCTGATCACGGTACTCCACGACTTTATTGGCCACTGTGGAAGAAAGACCGGACACATAGGTCAAAAGGGAAGCAGAAGCAGTATTAAGTTCCACTCCTACCTGGTTAACCGCGGACTCGACAACAGTGGTTAGGTTTTGATCAAGTTCCTTCTGCGGCAGGTCGTGCTGATATTGCCCTACCCCAATTGCCCGGGGCTCAATCTTAACCAGTTCCGCCAGGGGGTCTTGCAAACGGCGGGCGATGGAGACTGCGCTGCGGTGGGCTACATCCAGCTGTGGGAATTCCTGGGCTGCCAGCGGGGAAGCCGAGTAAACACTGGCTCCAGCTTCGCTGACTATAGTGTAAGGAATCTGCAACTGCCTATTCTTCATCATCTCTGCCACAAACTGCTCGGTTTCCCGCGAGGCCGTACCATTACCGATAGCAATGGCAGTTACACCATACTTTTTAATTTGCCGGGTCAGAATCTCCTCAGCCTCGGTGACTTTTTTTTGGGGAGGTGTAGGGTATACTACTCCCACCTCCAGCATTTTCCCGGTGTCATCAACTATGGTCCATTTACAGCCGGTACGGTAAGCCGGGTCCAGACCCAGAATGATTTGCCCCTTGACCGGTGGCTGCAGCAAAAGGCTGCGCAGGTTTTTGGCAAACACCGTTATGGCCTGTTCTTCAGCCTTTTCGCTCAATTCATTGCGCAAATCCCTTTCGATAGAGGGCTTAATCAGCCGATTATAGCTATCCTGAATTGCCTGAGTAAGGTATTCTGCAGTAACTCCTGGCTTTACGTAACGTCGGCACAAGTAATCTATTATTTTGTCAGTCTCCAGCAAAACCGATACTTTTAGAATCTCTTCCCGTTCACCGCGGTTTATGGCCAGTATGCGGTGGGGAGGTATTTTGTTCACCGCCTCCTGGTATTCATAATACATGCGATACGGTGATTCCACATTCTTATCTTTGGCCGCTACCACCAGAATTCCATTTTTACGACTGTACTCCCGAATCCAACCCCGAGCAGATGCATCTTCGGATACCTGTTCAGCTACAATATCCATGGCCCCCTGCAGGGCAGCTTCGATACTGGTTATTTCATCCGATAGATAACGGTCGGCTTCCTCCTCAGGTTTTCCCTGCTGCGGACAAGCAAGTAGGAATTCGGCCAGGGGCTGTAGTCCTCGGGCACGAGCGGTAGATGCCCGGGTTTTACGTTTGGGGCGAAAGGGCAGATAAATATCATCTATTTCCACCAGCTTGACGGCCTGCCATATCCGGGTCTCCAACTCCGCAGTAAGTTTACCCTGCTCCTCAATCAAACGGATTACTTCTTCTTTTCTTTGTTCTAGATTGCGGTGGAAATTTAGTCTTTCCTCGATTAAACGGATTTCGTTTTCATCCAGGCCTCCGGTTGCCTCTTTGCGGTAACGGGCGATAAAGGGCACCGTGTTCTTGTCATCCAGCAACTGCACTACCGCTCTTATTTGCCTGAGCGATATATGGGTTTCTTCTAATATGCGATTAAATATCTGTTCCATAATATTTACTCCTTTTAAGTCTATAAGAAAGCGATTAGGGATTTCATAGTTTATCATTCTATAATATACCGTAAGGAGTCTATTTCTCCAATGTCTATTATTGTTCCTGGTTATTAACCGGTATAGTTAGCCGGAAGCGAAGGAGAAAAGGCATAGCCGTTAACATTTACGACTATGCCCTTAATACAAGCCATTTTATGAATATTACCATTATACCTGGGACTGGCGGTAATTATCGCTGGTCTAAATAAATTATCCCCAGGTCGGCATCATATTCAATATCATAATTAAACGCCTCACCCACAACCCGCAGGGGTACATAGGTTCTGCCATTAATGATTACAGGAGGTACATCCAGGGTTTTGGCGGTGGAATTTATCTGATAGGTATTTTCATTCACTTTTAAAGTTGTAAACGTGTTCCCGTAGGACATATTTATCTGATTCGGGGGTATCCATTCCACATCGCAACCCAGGTATTCACCTATAGAACGTAGCGGAACCATGGTACGACCGTTTTGGATGAAAGGAGCAACTCCTTCCTCCATCTCCATCCAGTCACCGTCAACCATTATTATTAGTTCATTCTTGTAGGGAGCATGTTTTTTAGGAAACAATTCATCCAGGGACAGGCTATTACTGGAGTTGAGGCGGGGTACGTTTAGCTGCAGGTTTTCTTTAACCTGGGCTGTATAATTAATAGTGGCCTTCATATTCAAGCTTTCATTAAAAAATTTGGCCTTTACATCAAACGTACCATTCCCGGCAGTCTGGTCATTTTTCATTTTACTCTTACAATCAGCATTTACTTGCAGATAATCATCCTCGTCACTAAACCCGAAACGAACGGTAGCATTCTGGTCAACGATTGAATTAGCCATACTATTTTTACCTTCTAATGCCACACCCATTTTTAGACTGTCTGCATTAACTGCGGCTTTGAAGTCTATACCCGATTTAGTACCATTACTATGACTGGAAAGGGTAAAATCAATAATGTCTCCGTCTATTTTGCAACTAATCCGGCAGTTTACTGCAATCTGGTCACCGCTGATGGTTATTCGCAGTTCTTTAACATCCAGATTCTTAAGCTCCTGTAAAAGGGATTCCTCACTGTTCCCTGCTATCTCACTAAACACCTCTTCCAGATCACGGCTGGTGAGTTCAGGAAACAATGGTTTAAAAACCTTTAGCAGCGAATCAATAAAAGCTTTGTCATTCATATTACGTAAATACAGCACCAGGCCCTTTTTATCCATGCTGAGTACTGCAGTATTACCGTCCTTAGAAAAACACCCTGCGGGTACGGGCATAATCAGGGCGGTGAGCAACTGGCGGCGAAAGTCATTATAACCGGGATAATTTTTGTAGAAATCCTGAGACTGGTTTAGCTGCTCTTCAAAACTTACCAATGCATCGCCATCCATATCCAGGTATACATACTGGGGACATTTCGCAGATAGTTCTTCACCAAAAATGTTGGCCAATTCTTTAAACGTTTCCCCGGTTACGAATAATTTGTCACGATCCCAATAAATAGTGCTGTCAATATCCATTTGCTCATTCTGGGAGGCAGTATCACAAAGCTTACCCGACATCGAAACATCGAACTTCCCTTGATATTTGGCCATATCAACGGTATAATCGACTCCACCTTTTAAGCCCAGTGAAGAAAAGGGACTATCCTTACCCTGTGCGGACATGTTCGAGTCCAGGTCAAATTGTCCTGCTAATTTGGTTCCCGGCTTGGTAAATTGACTTGCCACTTCTGGATAAGAAACATTTTTCAAACTCTTAATAAAATATTCCTTATCTGCGATTGCATTCTGTGCTGCCTGAGCCGGTAGGGGCAAAATCCAGGCTATGCAAAAAAACATCACCAACAATATTGCTATTCTTTTTTTCATAGCACCCACCCTTTCTGATTTTAGCCTTTACTTAAAAACATCCTATTCATACTTAAAGTAAAACATTTCTATTTTTGAGTATTCATATCAGTATTCGATACTAATGGCCAAAAACCTCTATTTCCCATTAATGCTAATGTTGGCATAACGGGCTGTTCTCTATCTGGACTTAAAAATGATTGTTTCTTAGGAAGGCTAATGAAGGTATTATGAAATGTTGCTATGAACTGTCCCTTTTACTGGTTGGCACCATTATAATAACCAAACGGGATATTACATTGAATATCCCGTTAATACCAGGCAATTTTAATAGCTCTATTTTTCGGTGATTTTTTTAAGCGATTATCTCTTCTTCCTTAAAGAAGATGCCAATCTCGCGTATAGCGCTTTCTGGTGAATCGGAGCCATGAATGATGTTTTCATCAATGGTCAGGGCGAAATCACCGCGAATGGTTCCCGGGGCTGCATCCTGGGGATTGGTTGCTCCCATCATTGTGCGAACAGTTGGAATTACATTTTCCCCTTGCAAAACCATGACCGCCACTGGGCCTGAAGTAATGAAATTGACCAGATCAGCAAAGAAAGGTTTTCCTTTATGTTCGCCGTAGTGTTTTTCAGCTAGTTCCGGGGTTATCTTCATTATTTTTAGCGCTACAATCTTAAGACCTTTTTTTTCAAATCGGCTGATAATTTCACCTACCAGGCCTTTTTCTACACCATCAGGTTTTACCATGGCAAATGTACGGTTCATGTTATTTACCTCCTATATATGTGTTTAATATATTCTTTGCTGTGACCTGATCCGCGATTTGGACTGTCACTGATAAAAGGTGAATTGATACACAGTCTAATCCTCCCCTTAATTCTATCTTTTCTATACCTGTATTAAGACAGTCCAAGAAGTTCATTTTATATTTCAGTTCAAGCTAAGATTTCCCTGGGAATAAGTGAACCAACTCGGAAAGCTTATTTTATTTAGACCATAATGATTTTAATGCAATTGACAGCCCTTCAAAATTCGGATGTTCCACAACATCTTCGTCCATACCGGAGGCCACCAGGGCGTATACGCCATCATACCAGGCAAAGCATTCCAGAGTTTTTTCTTGCGGGTCAACTAGCCAATAATGTTGTACCTTAGCCCTCTGATATATTTGCATTTTTTGTAGCCGGTCTTTGCGGCGGCTGGAAGGTGACAAAATCTCAACTATCAGTTCAGGTGCCCCGTCAATCCGGGTATCTTTTACAATCAGTTGCTGTTCACCTGTTACATAAAATATATCCGGCTGGACTACATTGTAATCAAGCGGGGTAACATCCAAAGGTGCATTAAAGATTTCTCCTTCAAAATCAACTTCCCAAAAATAATCTTCCAGAATCCTTTGCAGCTTGCGGGAAGCTCGCTGGTGCATAACATTGGGTGATGGTTCTTTAATCAACATCCCGTCAAGGATTTCAAAACGATAGCCCGGCTCTTCCGGTATATCCAGGTAGTCCTGATAAGTGAGCTTCTTGACCGGTTTGGTTTCATACGGAGCGGTATTTTCCCGAAAGACGTCACCACGCAGGGCTTTGATTACATCATCCAGCTTATACCGATATTGCCTGCTGCCCAGTTCAACACAGGGTATTTTTTTCTCTCTGGTATATCTCCAAATTGTTTCCACAGAAAGATCCAGGGCGTCAGCTAGAACCTGGGCTGTAATTAATTCCTTATCTGTGTCCATAATACCACCTCCCATCTCGATTATAATCAATTTGTTAACTATAATCAACTAATACCAACTTAAGTAGTCTATAATCAAGATGTCTTGGGTGTTATTTTGCCGTAGATTACTCAATATCCTTATTGGGCAACAAGTTGGCTCGATTTATTGCTCCGGGGCCAAAGCGGTCCCTTATCTCATCCATGAGCCTATCAATGCTTTTATTATCAGCATTTAATTGGGGCTCGAACAAGCTCCCCTGCTCCAAACTTGCAGCCGATGACAACTGCCCCAGGGATAAGCCGAAAAGGCGCAGGGGTTGTTTATTGTTATAGGAATGATGCAGTAATTCGCTGGCAATTTGGGTTACAATTATATCGGAATTGCAGGGATTTATGGTTTTGCTGCGGGTGATGGTTTTAAAATTACTATATCTTAGCTTAATGGTGATGGTGGCAGCAAAAAGCTCTTCCTGGCGCAATTTCCGGCACAACTCAGCCGCAAACTGCGCGATTAGTTTTTCCAGGTAGGCGGTATCGTTTATATCCTCATGGAAGGTTTCTTCCCGGCCTAGAGACTTTCTTTCATACTCCGGTTCCACTGCCCTTCTATCAATTCCACGAGCCAGTTCCCAGTACAAGCGTCCGGCTGAGCCGATTTTGTCTTCCAACCATTCCGGTGGCAAGTTTTGAATATCGCCAATAGTTTTTATACCCAGTTTGTTCAGACGTTGCTCTGTCTTCTGCCCTATCCCCCATATTCGAGATACCGGTAACGGTCTTAATAGCTCCAATGCCTCACTTTCAGTAATAATACGTAAGCCATCCGGTTTGTCCATATCTGATGCCAGTTTAGCCAGAAATTTATTATAAGAAATACCTACTGAAATGGTAAGCCCCAGTTCGGAATAGACTTGTTCCTTAATCAAACAGCCGATTTTCTCCGGGCTGCCGTACAGATTGGAACAGCCGCTGATATCCAGAAAGGCTTCATCAATAGAAATAACCTCCATAATGGGAGAATACCGGCTTAGGATGGAAAATACCTGTTTTGATATTTCCAGGTAGCGAGGCATATTAACCGGAAGGAAAACTGCCTGGGGACAAAGTCGGTAGGCCTGAGCAATAGGCATAGCCGATCGAATGCCAAATTTTCTGGCTTCATAGGAGCAAGTGGATACTACTCCACGGGAATCTATACTTCCTCCTACTACAACTGGTTTACCCCGCAGCGAGGGATTATCCAATTGTTCAACCGAAGCAAAAAAGGCATCCAAATCACAGTGTAGGATATTAGTAAGCTCTGCCATGGATTGCCCTCCCGGAAAAGCAAATATATAGTCAATTATAGCAAAACATTAACGCGAAGAGATGGTAAATGTAGTGGAAGAGTGTTTCAGCAGGGATATAACATTACCAAGTTGGTTGCATGAGCGTACGGAAAAAGCAGGGGTTAATTTCCTGATCTGGCCGACCACATTATTTATGAATATGAGCCCCCATAAAATTTCTTGCCGTCCCGGTGACAGAGCAACTGGATGGCATGCCGGCCGGAATACAGACTGGTGGGAACTCCTCCACCGGGCATTACCCATTGACCTGCCATATAAAAATCCCGCAAACCAGGTAGTTTGCGTTTCAGCGTTTTGGATATATTGTCAGGCGTTAACAGCCATCCTCCCCAAGAGCCCCGGTAATTACCGGTATACCGCCAGGTAGTTACTGGAGTAGCCACATCCACAACTTCCACTAATTCTGAGATTCCCGGGTAATACTTTTCAAGATGCCCCAGAATTTCCCCGGCCAAACGCTCCTTCTCCCGGTTATACTCGTTCCGATTTTCCCGATAAAGGTTGTGCCAGAACTCCCAATCGCTGTCGTACTCCGCCTGGATAACTGTTTTTCCGGGTGGAGCAAAGCGTGAACTATAGTTAAATATTCTTAACATGAGGGAAGAAACAGCACGGTCGCCTTCCCATAAGGGTTCCTGGATTTCTATCATCTGAAAAGGCTTTTCGTTCCTGAACTCTCGTCTCACCCCGTAACTTACCATCACCAGGGGACGACATAAGGGCCAGTGTTCAAAACGCGACACAATTTCTTTATCAACATACTTGCCGTCCAGCATTTGGAATATTGTGCTGTGTCCGTCTGCTGCCGATATTATGTAATCAGCCCGGTATTCACTGCCGTCTTGTAGCTGTACCCCTGCCGCGCGGTCATTCTCTACTATAATCTTATCCACGCTGGAATTGAAGGAAATACTCCCCCCCAGGGACAAATATCTTTGTTCAATCAGGCTCACAAACTCCTTGCACCCACCGCCCAGATAGGCCAGTTCCCGATTGGCAAGGAGAGCCAGCAGCAGCATGATAAACCATACCGGGGCTTCGGGAAGAAACAGCCTGTTCAATACCTGCCTTAACAAAGGGCTTTCAATATATTGCTGTCCCCATTGATCAATGGAATAATTATATGACCCGGTAAAGTACTTCATTACCTGTCGCATTTTCCATAAACTAATAAACCCGTCAAAAATCCCGGTTAATTCCGGCGGCTTGGACATCCCCACAGTGCTCAGATCAATCCCCTGCATGGCTTGAACCCCGTTAAGAAGTTCTTTAATCCCTGGTTCATCTGCGGGTGCAATTTTAACCAGGTTCCGCCTGAGATTGTCCAAATTCCCGTCTATTTCCAAGCGAAGATTGCTTCGTTCATCAATTAATATCCCGTAGTCTATAATCTCTACCAGTTCGCAAAGCGGCAAAATGCCCAGCTGGCAGAACATTTCATATAGCGCTGTTCCCGGTTTATATCCCATAATGAAATGAATGCCGCCGTCAATCAAGTAGTCCTTTCTCCTCCAGGCAGCAGCGACTCCCCCCGGCTTGCTGTGATGCTCCAGGATAGTGCTGTCATACCCGTTCATTTGTGCATAACAACCGGCTGCAAGTCCTGCCAGTCCGGCACCGATAATAATGACTGTTTTTTCCCCCATTACACCCCCCCATATCCATAGGCACGTAAAGCAAAGCGGCAGCTGGCTGTTGAATTAGGCCAGAGTATTGGGGATATAAGAATGTTTGTATCGACCAGTGTTTTCATTACTTGGAATCCTTTCCGTAGCGTACTTCATCAATAAGAATCTGCACCTGGTCTTCATCCTCGATCCCAGCTTTTTCAGCTACTCCTGCAAATGCCTTTTGAGCTTTTAGAAAGGCCATGGCAGACGCCTTATTAATTACAATTTCGCCGTTTTCACGCTTAATAAAGAGTATTTTATCTCCTTCATTAAGGTTAAGTTTACGTCGAATTTCGATGGAATAATCTTAGTGAACTGAATTATTTAGCCCTTAAGCAACAGTATAAAGAACTTATACAACAAAAGAATAGTCTACAATAGCCAGCTAAATCACATATAATTAACTTATTATGGTAGTTCGCAGGAGGGGTGAATATGCGCATATTGGTTTTAAACGGTAGTCCACGCAAAAATGGAACAGTTGCTAATCTTCTTAAAAGCGTTGTTGGCGGCATTCCTAATAAATATAAGGTGGAATGGATTAATGCATATGAACTTAAAATTGAACCATGTGTTGCCTGTACGAAGTGCCGGCCAGACCAGGAATGCATCTTACCACAAGATGATGCACATATAGTTGGCCGAAAAATAAAAGAGGCTGACGGCCTTATAGTAGGCACGCCAACACACTGGGGAAACATGAGCGCTCAGCTCAAACTTTTATTCGACCGGAATGTACCGGTAATTATGGGTGAAAAGCGAAATGGAATGCCCTATCCATGCCAAAAAAGAAAACCGGCGGTAATAGTAACTGCTTGCAGCGCTCCATGGCCATTAAGTTTTATCGCAGCCGAAAGCAGAGGAGCAATAAGGGCAGTAAATCACATTTTACATTATGGTGGATATAGAATCCTGGGCAAGATTGTAAAGCCCGGAACTAAGTCCACACCGCAAATCAGCAAAAGGCTATTAAAAAATCCAGAACTCTCGGCAGCAAATTCTAAGTCTTATTTACGTTTTTGTTAACAGTTCTAACCTAGTAAAGGCCAAGTCAATGGTATCCCTCCCCCATTTACTATCATATAACCCCGGATTAGGAATACAATGTATAATATTACTCAAAAAATTACTTTGAAAACCAGTGGCAGGAGACGGCCAAACTGGTGGAACTGGATCTGCTTTTCGATAAAGAGATGGAAAATGTAGTGGAAGAGTGTTTCGGCGAGGATATAATCAGGCAAGATAACGGAAAGATTATGGTTAAAGCCTGTCTTCCGGAGAATAATTGGTTATATGGCTATCTTTTAAGTTTCGGCAGTGGGATGGAGGTTGTTAATCCTCCGCATATTCGCAACATTTTGGCCGTAATTGCAAAAAAAATTTATAAAACATATTCCTCTTAAACCTGTCATATAGTTGTCATGTTTGGCATGCTATAATCGAGAAAAATATGTTAGGAGGCCATAAATATGCAATATCAGTTTGTTGTGGAAGAAAAGGAAGCTCAACCCACTATATCCATCCGTACCCGGACAGCAGTTGAAAATTTGCCCCAGGTATTGGGGAAAGCCTATGGGGCGATTATGAACTACCTGTTCGAAATAGGTGTCCAGCCTTCCGGTGCACCTTATGTGGGCTATTTTAATACGGATATGCAAGACCTGGATATCGAATGCGGCTTACCGGTAGCTCAGCCGGTAGCAGGCACTAATGAACTTAAACCCGGTGAAATCCCGGCTGGCAAACAGGTAACCTGTCTCTATACCGGGCCCTACAATCAAATCGAACCTGCATATAATGCCATTATGGAGTGGATACCCGCCAATGGCTACACCCCAACCGGAGTCTGTTATGAGTTTTATCTTAACAATCCCGCGGAAACGCCGGAAAATGAACTATTAACCAGGATTGTGTTTCTTCTCAAGTAAAGGGGCTTTTGTTAAATAGCTAAAAAAACAGTTTAGGGGGCTTGGCCTATCCCCTTAAACTGTTTTGGCAAAATGCTTTTGCAATATAATTGTGCAATTGAGACGTTTGGACGTTTGGCAGAATTGCCTAAAATCATAATACATTTTTCACCATATCAACCAGAGCAATAGAACTTCTGTTCTTTTTTCTGCTATACTATAGCTATCCTGAATGAAAGGACTAATATCATGCGAACCGGTACAGCAAACCTTCCCCTGCATGAAGGCAAGTGTCCTCCCTGGCTTTTTATCCACATGAAAGCCTTGAGCAGGGCCATTGTTGAAGTGATTTTAGAAGAAGACGGGCCTGATGAAGTCCTGCGCCGACTCTCCCATCCATACTGGTTTCAGGCTCTGGGATGTGTAGTCGGTTTTGACTGGCACTCCTCCGGAGTTACTACCACGGTCTGCGGTGCTTTAAAGGAAGGCCTGGCAGAGGTAGGGCCTCAGGCCGGTCTTTTTGTAGCTGGTGGAAAAGGGCGTACCGCCCGTCAGACCCCTACAGAAATTATGAAACATGCTGATCGCCATGGATTGAGCTGCTCAGCCGAAGATTTGGTTTATGCTAGCAAAATGTCGGCCAAGGTAGATAGTGCGGCAGTGCAGGATAGCTACGACATTTATCATCATTGCTTTTTCTTTACCCAAGATGGTCACTGGGCGGTTATTCAACAGGGGATGAATGAAGATTTACGGCAAGCGCGACGTTACCATTGGCTGGGTGATGCTGTGGAATCGTTTACAGTAGAGCCCCAGGCTGCTATTTGTTGTGACTTTACGGTAGAAACCTTAAATCTGGTGTCCGGCGAAAATGAAAAGGTTCGCGAGATCAGTACCCACTTGGTACAGGAAAACCCTGATCGGCTACTGGCTGAGATAAAACGCCTGCAGGTATCTTCCCTGACTTTACCGACCTGCCATCCTATACCTCGAACAGGCTATCTTAATAAGGCCTTGTATGCCGCTTATGACAAACACCCGCAGGATTTTGAAGCCCTGCTTAATGTATCTGGAGTAGGTGCGGGCACTCTGCGAGCACTTTGTCTGGTTGCCGAAGTAGCCTTTGGAGCCCGGCCCAGTTTTAGTGATCCGGTACGCTATTCTTTTGCCCACGGAGGCAAAGACGGCTTTCCTTTTCCCGTTAACGAAGCGGATATTGAACAATCTTATACCACCCTTGGGCGTGCACTCCGCAAGGCTAAAGCCGGGCAACGGGAACAGCTTGATGCCTTAAGAAAGCTGGTCCGGTGGCACAGCGAAGCTGTAGAAGTGCAAGCCAGCCCAATTCCTCCTTCCCCTCCCCAACCCGTAAGTCCGGAAAAAAGCCCGATCCAGCAGCCGGGATTGTTTGACTTATAAGCTCTTATTGATATAGCCGGGGCTTCTGTAACTGATAGAATACGCATGAAAATACTTAATAGTGGATTTACCGCTATCTCAATACTATTTGCTTCTGTAATCAATTGCATTAACTCGCCCCCATAAAATCACCATCACTGATTCGGAACGACACAGGGGTCGTTCCCTACATTTCTACATTGCTGCACAGTTTTAACAGACTGCGCAGTAGGTGTGCAAGCTATATGATGGGTTGGGCGTATTAGATTGAAAGAGTATCGAAGGATGGGGGTAATATTAATGAATCACAGGAGGTTGGGGCAGCAATTATGGTGCGGGTTATTGATTGTAGCGTTATTAATGATGGCCGGCTGCAATGCCGGGTCATCAACTGGAGACAAGGATTCTAATTCCGGTGCAATTGCTTTGGCCCAGGAGTTTGCACCTTATAAGGAAATTCCGGTGCAAGATACTGCTATAGTTAAATCTTATCAGGTGGCACCTGATTTATCAAATGTGATTAATGCTAAACGCTTTGATTTTTCGGATAATGCTCGGACGGCATTAGTTAAGAATGGTTTTGTAGTACTTCCCGCTATGGGCCATGAGTTTTTCATGACCTATGAGCTTAACCGTTATGATAATGTACCTAATCTCATTACCACGGATGCAGTAGTTCATAATTATCATCTCTTTTATTCCCATTTGTTGCAAAATGTTGAACAGGAAGCCTTGATACCAGAATTAAAGAAATCGAATGCTAGTCTATTGCAGCAGGCGGAAAGGGATTATAAGGATTTAAAGGGCACTGACTGGGAAAATGCGGCTCGCCGTAATCTGGCTTTTTTTGCCGTAGGCAGTAAGCTGTTAAATCCTGATACCAGAATTCCAGCTGCAGTTAAGACCGAGGTCGGACAGGAAATCAGTTTAATTAAAAAGCACGATTCTACTGAACTGTCACCGGTTATGGCCATGGGAACTAAACCGGACCTAATAGAAGGTTTGAAAGAGGATTATACCCAGTATATTCCCCGTGGTCATTACGCCAAAACTGATGACTTGAAGCAATATTTTCAAAGTATGATGTGGTACGGACGAATTACCTTCCGTTTAAAAGATGCTGATGAGACTCGTTCGGCTATTCTCATGACCCTGGCTTTGCATAACGGTATTGGTGCCCGGGAATGGGAAAAAATATATTCTACTACCAATTTCATGGTAGGCAAGAGTGACGATATTGGTTACCACCAGTATGCCGAACTGCTGGAACAGGCTTACGGTAAAAATCTAACTCCCATTAAGATAACCGAGGATAGCCAGGGTTTTGATAAGTTTCGCCAATTAGCCAAGGATTTAAAACCGCCGGTTATTAATTCGATTCCTATTTTTGATGCTACTATCCAACCGGATCGAAATAAGGAAGTCTTAGGATTTCGCTTTATGGGACAAAGATATACTCTGGATGCTGAGATTTTCCAACATTTAATTTATCGCGAGGTAACCGAAAACCCGGCGGGTGAACGACGTATGTTGCCTAGTGGTCTTGATGTTCCGGCTGCCATGGGGTCCAGCACCGCCGAAACTATATTGAAAAAACAAGGGGCTTTTGAGTTTAACAAATACAGCACCAATATGGCAAAAATGCAAAAATATATTGCCGGACTTAATGATGAATGGCACCAGAACCTGTACTGGTCATGGTTATATACTTTGCTGCCACTTACCGACGATAAACCGGATGGTTATCCTTCTTTTATGCTTAATAAGGCCTGGACTCATAAAGAACTGGCAACATTCCTGGGTAGCTGGGCCGAGTTAAAACATGACACTATCCTGTATACCAAGCAAAACTATGCTGAAATGGGCGGCGGTGGCATGGCGGAGATTGATGACCGGGGTTATGTTGAACCCAATCCTAATCTATATGCCAGGTTGGCCTCCCTTACCGCCATGACCCGTGACGGTTTGAAAATGCGTGGTTTAATAGATCAAAAGGATAGCCAAAACATGGATCAACTTTATGAACTGGTATTACAGCTGAAGGTTATTTCCGAAAAAGAATTGGCTAATAAAACTCTGACTGAGGAAGAATACGAACTGATTCGTACTTTTGGTGGGCAGTTGGAGCACTTCTGGTTTGAGGTTTACCGAGGCGATGGCCTGGAAAGCCGGTCGCAAATTTCCGACTTCCCCGCTATGTTAATTGCCGATGTGGCTACTAATCCTCCGGCAGAGGTTCTGGAGGTTGGTACCGGTTATGTAGATAATATTTATGCGGTAGTACCAGTTGACGGTACTTTGCGGATAGCCAAAGGTGGGGTTTACTCCTACTATGAATTCCCCTGGAATGCGGCAGATCGGCTAACTGACAAGAAGTGGCAAGAGATGATATATAACGATAAAGCCCCGGCCCTTCCGGAATGGACGGCTAATTATCGTATAAAGGGAACGGCTTCTATAAATTATGCCCAAAATTAAGACCATTAACGGGAAAACAGACGCGGCAACCTTAATTGTGATACCCATAGAGTGAAACCGTAGAATAGTCATGTCTAGGGAACGGCCCCTGTGCCGTTCCGTCATGGGTACCCCCTATCTGTTATTTTCATAGGTGGTTGTGTGTGCCCTTTGGGTATGTCTGACATACATTGGGGGTTAATTAGAATGAAGCTGGTTTTGTGGAAAAAAATTGTTGGTGTAATAGCAGTAGTATTCGTACTACTGCTATTAGCTTTCCTTTTCTTTGCAGATAATCCGGAACAACAGGCAACTTACGACCTGAATCATGATGGCATTATGGAAACTTATCATCTCGCCGAGGGAAAATTGACTGTCACCCAGCCAGATGGCATCGACTGGAGTTCCCCGCCAGAATGGAATATTCAATCTTTTGCTCTGGATGATGTAACCGGAGATGGTAACACGGAGCTGATTGTGTTGCTGTGGAAAAAGGGCAGCTTTGGCCGTCATAAGCCGTTATGGCAAGAGCGGGAAAAGAATAACTACAGCTGTCATTTATTTGTTTATCAACTGATTAAAAATAGATTAATACCACGCTGGTGTTCATCTGCTCTGGACCGGCCAATTAAGAGTTTTACCGTTGAGAAAGACCCTTCCGGTAAAGCTTTTTTAGCCGTACAGGAAGGCTATTGCAGTACTTATTGTTTCGGTCGGCCTATAATTATAGGAAAAGAATGTAGTAACTGGACCTGGAAACAATGGGGATTCTATCGCATATGACCACAGAATTTAATGATTCCTTCAGAGGCTTTTTTATTATAGCTACATATTTTTTGTTAATATAAAACTACTTTATGATGAAAGAACTTATGCCATTGCCGGTAAAGCATCCTATGCTGCCATGGTAAGCAGTGTATTATTGGCAGCCCTGGTTGTTCTCATCGGTTCGACTTTCAGTCCGGTAGTCATGGTAAATCCCTTTGACCTGTTGGGTTATTGTATAGCTATAGTTGTACTTTTATATGTAATATTCTACTATTACTACAACCGGATAATGTAAAGGATGATACTATGCTGAAAGAATTAAGCCGTTCACTGGGGGGTTTATCCGTCTACCGCAATATTTTGCATGATCCCCTGGTCAGTGCTCTTCGCGATTGCCTTACTACTGCGGGCGGAGGCTGTGGCGAACTGGAGATAATAGATAGCTTTCATAGGCTTATCTTTACCTATTTTACAACTGCTAAGGAGTTCCCTTTTCATTTAGTAAACCTGGTGTTACATGATGATAACCCGTTTAGCCGGGCTGCGGAAATTATGACCTTTAATGAAATAGATCCCTGGTTAATTCAGGCTGCAGTTAGAGATTTACAAATACTTGGGGCCATTAAAAATCTTGATATGAGTGTCATGGCAATAGAACTGGGGCTGGAACCGGTATGGAGAGAAACTGAGTCCGGTAATAGGACATCTGACGGCAACGAGTACTGCTGGCCGGAATCAATAGAAGAACTGGCAAACTATTATGCCTGTAATTCCCGGGGAATTATTTCTTCTTACCGGGCTTTAAAATGGGATAGTGAAAAAGGGTTATCCGGGGTTGAGTATCCGGATCCGGTGCAGATGAAGGATTTGATTGGTTGTGATTTGCAAAAAGAGCAGCTGTGCCTTAATACTGAGAACTTTCTTACAATCGGTATTGGCAACAACGTACTGCTCTATGGCAGCCGAGGTACTGGTAAATCAAGTATGATCAAGGCCCTGTTAAACCTCTATGGGAACCGTAATCTCAGCCTGGTGGAAATAACCCGGGAGGAATTAAAAGACCTGCCCCGGCTGGTAAGCTATTTACGGGATTATCCGGCCAGGAAGTTTATAGTTTTTATAGATGACCTGTCTTTCGAAGATTATGAGACTGAATACAAGGGGCTCAAAGCGGTAATGGAGGGAAGCCTGGAGGGGCGGGCACCCAATGTATTGCTCTATGCTACCTCCAATCGCCGCCACCTGGTTCGAGAGTATTTCTCCGACCGTTCCCATCAGGACGAGGAGATTCATACCCGCGACACCATGGAAGAGAAATTGTCGCTGGCAGATCGCTTTGGCCTCAGGATAAATTTCCCCCCTCCAACCCAGACAGTTTACCTGGATATTGTGGAGAACCTGGCCGCACAGCGCGGTTTACAATTGGATTCAGACCAATTGCGATGCCAGGCGCTGGAATGGGAGCGTTCCCACCACGGCCCCTCCGGTCGGACCGCCCGCCAATTTATTGACTCCCTGGAATAAGTTTTATATTTAAGTAAGAATGGTTCCTCAGGGCACTTGTTTACCGATAGTCGATAACTTTTTCACTTCTTCTTGCCTTTCTGTTTATGAACTCTCCTGTATAAAGGTCAAGTTTAGGTTTTAAAGTAAAATACCCAATCAAAATTTAGTAAGCCTATTCCGTATCTAATCTTTAAATCCCTGCTTTACATTATCAAGTTATCATCTGGTCAGAATAAGAAAAGCTCAACTGGGTGAAAACTATGCAGAGGTTTTTTATGAAGAAATTTTTTATTCTCGTTTTTATTATGGGTATGTGTTACTTTACCCTGGAAGGCTTTTGGCGGGGGTGGACCAATATAGTTATGTTATTTATCGGGGGCTTGTGTGGCGGGCTTATTGGGCTTTTAGATGAATACCCCCAACATTTCAATTTGAAAATATGGCAGCAGACCCTGATAGCGTGGTTGGTCATATTAGTCATAGAATACTCTTCCGGTATGTTATTGAATGTATGGCTCGGGTTGGGAATATGGGACTATTCTTCTATGCCCGCTAATTTCGTTGATACCCTTTGGAATTTGGCTGGACAATTGGCTGCGCTGGAAGCTTTTCGATGAAGAGAGGCCCTACAATTTATCAAGTATCTATCGTGACCTGCTTACTTTAAAATAATGCCGGGTACCAGCATATTTACCCAGAAAATAATTAATTCCTGGCAACGTCCTACTCTTCCACGGGTAAACCGCAGTACCATCGGCGCAGGAGGGCTTAACTGCCGTGTTCGGTATGGGTACGGGTGTTTCCCCTCCGCCATCATCACCAGGAAATCTTATTTCAATTTTTAATTTTTAATTTTGAATTCTTAATTAAGGTACAAAAGGCAAAGCCTTTTGGTTTTATATAATTCGGAAAGCGATAGCTTTCCTTCCTTAATTCAAAATTCAACATTCATAATTCAAAATTATTTAAGTTCTTTCAAAACTGCACAGGTATTATTAAAGCAAACTATTTGTTCTCTTTAAGGTCAAGACCTCGGTCTATTAGTACCGGTCAGCTTAATGCATCGCTACACTTACACCTCCGGCCTATCTACCACTTAGTCTTAGTGGGACCTTACTTCCTTACGGAATGGGAGAACTCATCTTGAGGTTGGCTTCGCGCTTAGATGCTTTCAGCGCTTATCACGTCCAGACATAGCTACCCAGCTGTGCCTCTGGCGAGACAACTGGTACACCAGCGGTCTGTCCATCCCGGTCCTCTCGTACTAGGGACAGATCCTCTCAATTCTCCTGCGCCTGCGATGGATAGGGACCG
>Ga0209510_1000439_pt1 | contig 58439 bp, 53 predicted proteins | sample BiotimSIPDNA_FD_185749 | JGI IMG/M metagenome (GOLD analysis project Ga0209510, IMG submission 185749) | Anaerobic biogas reactor microbial communites from Washington, USA - Biogas_R1 time_0 SIP DNA (SPAdes) (version 2) | ecosystem: Engineered > Bioreactor > Anaerobic > Unclassified | place...
GCGATTCGGCGAAAGCTTCGACGAGCAGATGTTTCGCGACACCAATCCCCGTGTACTGGAAAACAGGCAGAAGAGGGATGAGATCCATGCCCGCTTCGCCAAAGCACTCAACGACAACAACCTGGAAGAGCTGCGGCAGATCATCATCGACTGCGAGATCGCCTGCCCCATCAGCGGCACCCGCAACTGGACGGAGGTGCGTCAGTTCAACCTGATGTTCTCCACCGAGATGGGCTCAACTGCCGACGGTGCCATGAAGGTGTTCCTCCGCCCCGAGACGGCACAGGGCATCTTCGTCAACTTCCTCAACGTCCAGAAAACAGGCCGCATGAAGATACCCTTCGGCATTGCCCAGATCGGCAAGGCGTTCCGCAACGAGATCGTCGCCCGCCAGTTCATCTTCCGCATGCGGGAGTTCGAACAGATGGAGATGCAGTTCTTTGTGGCACCGGGTGAGGAGCTGAAGTGGTTCGAGCACTGGAAGGCATTCCGCATGAAGTGGCACCAGACGCTAGGCTTCGGTGCTCAAAAGTACCGTTTCCACGACCACGACAAGCTGGCGCACTACGCCAATGCGGCTACCGACATCGAGTTCGAGATGCCCTTCGGCTTCAAGGAGGTGGAAGGAATCCACTCCCGCACCGACTTCGACCTGAGCCAGCATGAGAAGTACTCCGGCAAGAAGCTGCAATACTTTGATCCGGAACAGAACAAATCCTATGTACCCTTCGTTGTGGAGACCTCCATCGGCGTGGACCGCATGTTCCTCTCAGTACTGGCTGCCTCCTACTGCGAGGAAACACTCGAGGGTGGTGAGACACGCGTGCTGCTCAACCTGCCACCTGCACTGGCACCGGTGAAGCTGGCCATCCTGCCACTGGTGAAGAAAGACGGTCTGCCGGAGAAAGCACGTGAGATCATGGATGAGCTCAAGTTCAGCTTCGCCTGTCAGTACGACGAGAAAGACAGCATCGGCAAGCGCTACCGCCGTCAGGATGCCATCGGTACCCCATTCTGTGCCACCATCGACCACCAGACACTGGAGGACAATACCGTCACCATCCGCTATCGCGACACCATGGCGCAGGAGAGAGTGACAATCGATTCGCTGCAAAGGGTGATCGCCGAAAAGACCGATTTGAAAAATCTCTTGAAAAAACTATCCTGATTATGAAGAGAAACCTTTTACACTCAATATTACTGCTCACCGGGCTACTGTTCCTTGCCGTCGCGTGTGACAAGACCGAGACCTTCGACGACAAGTGGCAGCTCGACAACGAGGCACAGTTCGCCAGGATGGCCGCCAACACGGGATATACAAAATTGAACTCCGTGTCAGGTAAAGGGTACATCATGTACAAAGAGCTTGAACAGGGCGATGGTGCAACTCCTTACTTCACCGATGAGGTGAAGGTGCTCTATACCGGCTGGTACAAAAATGACTGGTCACAACCTGACAGTTATACCAATGACAAGGGAAATCTCATACTTAACAAGATCATTTTTGATTCTACCGCCAACCGTAATAACATTCCAAGCACTTTCTCAGTGAAAGGTGTAGTTGATGGATTCTCCACTGCCCTACAACACATGCAGGTAGGTGACAAGTGGGAGATCTGGATCCCCTGGAAGATGGGATATGGAGAGGCGGGGAACAACTCTATTCCGGGTTACACCACGCTGGTCTTTGAAATCGAACTGGTGGATATCGTATAATAAGAAACCTACAATTCCAGCAACAACTGTTCAATGGCACTCCTCACTTGTGGGCGGGTGCCATTGAACTTATTCACCATCACGGTGAAGGCATATTTTTTGTTGCCGTCAATCAAATATCCCGCATAGCACTGCACACCGCCTATGCTGCCGCTTTTGGCTGCAATTCTGCCACTCAGTCTCGTATTCTTCAGGAAGGATGCAAGCGTTCCCTCCTGCCCCGCTTTCGGCAATGAATTGAAGAAGAGGGGTGCATGATTGATCCGGGTATGCATATATACCAACAGGTCGGTCAGCAGCTGCGGACTCACCGCATTCTGTGGTGCAAGACCGCAGCCGTCATGCATCTGCAATGAAGAGACTTCCAACCCCTTTCTTTTCCAGATATCCAATATGGCTGCAATACCTGCTTCCAAGGCATCCTCTTCCATATTCCTTCTGCTTTTTACGCCGAGGGTACGGATCAAATGTTCTGCATAGTGGTTGTTACTCTCCACGTTCACTTCGCGGATGATATCCTTCAGGGGTGGTGACACCTGTGTTAAAAACACTTTTCCTTTCCGGTAGTGAACACTTTGGTCGGATCCGCACACCCCTGAGAGATAATCCTCGCGTGCTGTTTCCACCTTTTTAACCTGTATACCCGCTGCTCTCAGATATGTGGCCAGCGTCTCACCCAGCAACAAGCCCGGGTCGGGAATATCGCCTTTGATGCTGAATGCCTTCCTTCCTGCGGGGATGTTGCCACGTAGAATTCGTTCATTTGAGAAGGGAACACCATAGATATAACCGTTGTCGCGACCGGTGGTGTTCAGTGTCAGTTCATTCCGAAAAGCGAGTAGTTTCATCTCCGGTTCGGTGCGCAGGATTTTGGGACAGCTGTTCCGATCGGTGGTATCGAAGAAGAGCTTGTAGCTGTTGTCGAAGATGCTGATACCATAAGCACCTGCGGCGTAATAGTTCCCCATATCAATCCAGGTCCATTCTGGAGAGATGCCATTGTAACCGAAGAGATCGTCGACCACATAGATGCTATACTCCCTGTCGGAGGGAAGTGCTTTTCTGAGGGCATCTGCCGCCACGGTGAAGAATGTCTCGGGATGATCGCCAAACGCCTCGCTGCCCAGGGTGGGATCGCCTGACCCAATCACCAGGATACGGGTGGGATCATTGGAATCGAGTGCCACTTCTGTCTTATAACGGAACTGTTCTCCCAATATCTCCAGGGCCGTGGCAGTAGTAACCACTTTCAGTACTGATGCCGGTGTGAGCGATCTTTCGCTGTTGTACGACAGAATCGACCTGCCTGTTTCCAGATCGGTCACCGATACCCCCACTGAGGCATGTCTCAATGCAGGGTGATTGACAAACTGTTCGAGTGCGGACTGTGAAAAGCTGAAGCCGGCAAGAAAAAGTAAAACAAAAAAAGTAAGATGTCTTTTCATTGGATCGGGAGATGATGGTTTCTACAAAAATAGTAAAAAAGTAAATCCTCTACATGAAAAAACCCTGCAAGAAATGTTGCAGGGTTTTCATTTAAAACGGTTGGCTGTTAAAACTTGTAACCTACCGAAAGATATGCGTTCTGGTTTTTGGTGTTGCCGTTGTCATGGTTGGAGATGTTCACCATACCCATGTCCCATCCAAGGTCGATCAGGAAAGCACCCATCTCGGCACCTACACCGAGACCGAGACCGGCATCGAATGGTTTGTACTGTCCGTTGGCATCACCGAAGATCTTGTCCACATCCCATTCTCCGCTCAGGTTACCCACATTTGCTTTCCTGCTGCCACCTACACCGTAGGCTGCATAGGGACCGGCATGAAATACGATGCGGGAGCCGGGAGTAACATCCACCTTATAAGCAAGGTGCAGCGGCAACTGCAGGTACATCAGGTTCTCGGTGTACTCGACATCGATGGCGTCGTTCACAGTCTTGAAACCCTTCGTGCTTAAGAACAACCCGGTCTGGAGGGCCATGTTGGGTGTGAAGTCCACATCTGCGGCCAGTCCGATATTGAAACCGATCTTCGGGTTCTTGTCATCCACTTCATCGTCATATACCAGATTTGACATGTTCACACCTCCCTTTATACCCAGGCTCACCTGTGCGCTGACGGCGGTGACGATGGAAAGCATGGCAATGACTGCTGTTAATCTCATTTTTTTCATAATTTCTTTCATTAAGTTGATAATCCTAATCTTGTTTTATGGGTTTCAAGGTTGATTCCTGTAAAACCAGAAGTAAAACAGCTTATCGCAGTGAATTGTTCGAATTGGTGATTGAATGAATTGTAACAACAAGATCCTCAGACTATAGATAAGACAACTCAATATGCTCGCCTGCAAAGAGTTCCCGAGCCGTCACATGCAACTCTTCTGCCGTAATGGCGTCGATACGGGAAAACATCTCATCAAGTGACAGGTAACCACCAGTATGCAGGTATCGCTTGGCCATGGCAAGGGTATAGTTTTCATTCTGTTCTGCAGCAATGCCCAATTGTCCTTTCCACTGCCGTTTGGCGAGATTCAGTTGAAAGGGCGTCAATTCCTTTTCCAATATACGATTGATCTCCTTCCTGACAAGACGGATGCAGCGCTCCCGCTGTTGCGGATCTCCTGCAAAATAGATGGCAAAAAGACCGGTGTCGCTGTAAAGGGTTACATTCGACTCCACATGGTACACCAGTCCGTATTTCTCTCTGAGAGAGGCATTGAGACGACTGTTAAGGCTGCCGCCTCCCAGAATGTTATTCATCAATAGCAGTGCATATCGTTGTGGGTGATGCATCGAGAAAACTGGAAAACCAATCATCACATGACTCTGTGCAGTATTCTTCTCGATTTGCTGTTTCACAGGCTGCGGAATGATTTCAGGAGCCCTCCGCTCCCTCTCTTCAACCAGGGACGGGGTAACTGAAAAATGTTGCTCCAGATGACGTTTTACTTTGTGAAAGGGTGTTCTTCCGCTGGAGAAGAAGACCATCTGTGATGGCTGATATTGCCGCTCCATAAAACTCAGGATCTGATCACGCGTAAAACGGTTGAGTGTCTCCGGTTCTCCAAGGATATAATGTCCCAGGTCATGACCGGCAAACAACATGTTTTCGAAATCATCCCAGATCAATTCCGCAGGATCATCCTGATAGGAGTTGATCTCGTCGAGGATCACCTCCCGCTCCCGCTCTATCAGCACAGGTGAAAATTCGGAATGAAACAACATGTCTGCCAGCAACTCCACAGCCCTGGGAAAATATTCACCCAGGAAAGTGGCATAATAGAAGGTCTCCTCCTTTGTGGTGTAGGCATTTAGCTCTCCTCCCACATTCTCCATACGTGCGGCAATTTGATGAGCCCGTCTTCTGTGAGTCCCCTTGAAGAGCATATGTTCCACGAAGTGGGCCATGCCGGCCTCCCCGGGGTACTCATCACGTGAGCCAGTGTTCACGACAATGCCACAATGCGATATTTCGGAGGGCGATTCGCGATGAATGATACGCAATCCGTTCGACAAGGTATCTGTATGAATCATCTTCAACGTTTATTTGGAACGATGCATGTAATAAGCCTTCTGTTCTGCTGTCAACCGTTCAATGGCATAGCGCAGCATGGTGCGGGGCATCACCCGGTAAAAACGATCCAGAAAACCGGTCAGCACCTGCTCATCGCGCTTGCCCACCTCCCGCAGCATCCAGCCTGCAGCCTTGTGCATCAGGTCATGCGTGTGTGTCAGAAATATCTCCGAAAGATGCAGGGTATCGGTAAAGTCGTTGTTACGGATAAAGGCAAGGGTGGAAACCATTGCTATCCGCTGGTCCCACAGCAGGGTGCTCTCTGCCAGTCTGTACAACAGAGAGCGATCTTCTTTCTCTTTTAACCATTCACCCACGATATGGTAACAGGAGAGATCCACCAGATCCCAATTGTTTATCCTATCTGTATGCGAGAGGTAAAAGTCCACTATCTCCCTGCGGGTCGCGTCATCCGCCTTACGGAACTGACTAACAAGGATCACCAACGCACAAAGGCGGCATTCGTGAAGCGGATCAGCCAGCAGCTTCTCCAATTCGCGCTGGGGAGTAGCCCGATAAAGCGAAGCCACCTTCCTGGTTTCGGGCACCGTACATCCTATGAAGCGGTCTCCCTCGCCATACTGCCCCTTACCGGTCTTGAAAAAATAGGATGAATGAGTTGCTCTTTCGGGACTGCCCAAGGCGAGCAATGCGTTTTTAATCTCTGTTGCCTGCATTTGAATGATTAGTTAACTCTTGATATGGGATATCGCCCTTCATAGAATCCGATGATGTTCTGCACCATCTCCTCCGACATGCGAATACGATCTTCCATTGTCTTGGTTGCTGCATGAGGTGCCAGCACCACGTTGTCGAGTGTCAGCAGTTCAGGCAGGATGTGCGGTTCCTCTTCAAAGACATCGAGTCCGGCAGCCCAGATGCGTTTATCTCTGAGTGCTGCCGCCAATGCCTGTTCATCCACCATGTTGCCCCGTGCGGTGTTGATGAAAACGGCAGTAGACTTCATCATGCACAACTCCCTTTCACCGATCATATGATAAGTCTCAGGGGTGGAGGGCGCATTCAATGAGATATAGTCGGAGCTGCCAAGTAGCTCCTCAAGTGTGAGCCATCGCGCCTGGTAAAATTTCTCTATCGTCTCATCCAGACGGTTGCGGTTGTGATAGACAATCTCCATGCCCGATGCCAGGGCGCGTCGCGCAAGCGACTGGCCGATACGCCCCATTCCAATGATGCCCAACCGCTTGCCGTATACCGGTAAGCCCGCTTCGGCATAAACACCCCAGCTGACACCCTCCGGGCTGCGCAGCTTGCGATCGTAATACCCGATGCGACGACCTGCGGCCAACAACAGGCCGAAGGCAAATTCGGCAGTCGGTTCGCGTGTCGTGTTAGGGATATTTGTTACAACGATACCTTTCTCGTTGGCACAAGCTACATCAATGTTGTTATACCCTACCCCATAATTGGAGATCAGCTCCAGCTTCACACCTCTCTCCATGATCTCACGGTCGGTATAGAAACTGAAATTGGGAACCAGCACCTCATAAGCGGGAATCATTTCAAGCACCTCTTCCCTGCTGAAATGAGCCTTATCTGTGGGTAGGGTCACCTCATAGCGCCCCTCCAGCTCTTTCAATCCCTCCGGCTTCAAACGATAGGCAATCAATATTTTCTTCATCGGTTCTCCTGTTGATGGATTCCTTCACGGGATGTTCCCGCAGACATCTTGTCTCTTCTAACGGAGTGGTGCGGGGAAATGTTCTGACTCAATCCGAATGAAGAGATCAAAAACAAAAAAACGAGCCTATTGACTCGTTTCTTTGCTCTTCAGGTTGGACTTGAACCAACGACCCTCTGATTAACAGTCAGATGCTCTAACCGACTGAGCTACTGAAGAATTTATTCACCCATTATCTTATTTACCTTTCCGCTCTTCAGGTTGGACTTGAACCAACGACCCTCTGATTAACAGTCAGATGCTCTAACCGACTGAGCTACTGAAGAATTTATTCTCTTACTTTTAGAAAAGTGATGCAAAAGTAGTACAATTATCCCAATTATCCAACAACAGTACGGAAAAAGTTATGGTTAATTTGGAATGAAACAACTAAAGCTAACCGTTGGTCACTGCTCCCTCTCCAACAATGACGATGCCAATTCCATCACATCCTGCTCCTTATCAGTGAGGTTCACCCAGTGAACCGCATTGTCTCGCCTGAACCAGGTGAGTTGCTTGCGGGCATAGTTGCGTGAGTGTTGCTTGATCTTTTCGATTGCCTGTTCCAGACTCCAGTCGCCATCGAAATAACGAAACAGCTCTTTATAACCTACCGTGTTCAGGGAATTGAGATGACGCATCGGATAAAAACCCCGCGCCTCCTCAACCAGTCCCTCAAGAACCATTTTATCCACACGTCTGTTGATGCGATCATACAAATCCTCGCGGTCACGGGTAAATCCGATCTTCACAATCCTGAACGGTCTCTTCTTATCCCGATTCGTGCGCAGCGATGAGTAGGGTTTACCCGACATCAGACAGATCTCAAGGGCATGAATCACCCGTTGCGGGTTTTTCAGATCCACCTGGCTGTAGAAGAGAGGATCCACAATTTTTAATTGTTGCCGAATCGGGTCGAGACCCTCACGAAGGTAAAGCTCCCGCAACTGGTTGCGCAACTCCTCATCAACCGTCGGCAACTCATCCATCCCTTTGCACACCGCATCTATATACAACATTGACCCCCCCGAGAGAATCACCACCGTGTGTTGCAGAAAGAGCTCCTCAAGGAGAGAGAGCACCTCCTGCTCGTAGGCACTTGCACTGTAATAGGTTTCCGGGGATAGGGTTCCAACAAAGAAATGAGCTGCCTGTTCCTGCTCTTCGGCTGTTGGTGCCGCTGTGGCAATCTGCATGCCACGATAGATCTGCCGCGAATCGGCCGACACTACCGGAGTGTTGAGGGCTTTTGCCAGGCGAATGCTCCATTCGGTCTTTCCCACACCCGTGGGGCCAAGCAGCACGAGCAGGGTATTCATATCTGGAAAATGCTAATAGAGATCCCCCTCACCCGGCTCGCTGTTCAATGCATCCAGCCCCTCAAAGCCTTCCTTGTCAAGCTCCTCCATATCGAAGCTCTCATCGCCGTAAAAGGTCTCACCAATGTCGATAGAGGTCGTCTCTGCCTTTATCTCTTCAGCGGTCAGCATCTGTTTAGGTGCTTCTCCAACGGAGAGCGTACAAATAGGACTTTTCTGGTTCTTCCCAGTGATGATCTCCGACAGTTCGATGTAAAGTGCCCTTTCGGTCATGTAATCGAACACATACATCATCTTTTGTTTCTCATCTTCCAGAAAATCACTCAGTATACACTCCTCCATGACGAAAGAGTCCTCATCTGAATAGGTGTCCATTTCCACAAGCGTGATCTCCTTCTCTTTACGCCACTTGCTGTCGCACAGAAAAAAAGAAGACATCTCCTTGTCGCTGAATCCTGTAGAAGCTACAATCACCTTATACAAATCTAGGAAGGTGGCGTCTGCATCGATGGTTATTTCTCTTCTGAAGTCCTCAACTTCATCGGAAAGTATAAGAAACTTGAATATCATTGCTATCTCCGTTTAGTGATTCAAAGGTAAGAAAAAGTTTTAAATTTGTAAAAGGAGTCACAATTTTAACCAATCCTCTTTGCAAATCATGGTGCACACCCTGAAACGAGGATTCGATTTTTTAATTAGAAATCTATATCTTTGCTTTTAAATTATCCCATCTATTATGGCTCTGAAACAGCAACAGGAACTAAAACAAACGCAGCGGCTCTCTCCCCTCCAGATGCAGGTGATCAAGCTGGTAGAGCTCAACACCGTGGAGGTGGAAGATCGAATCAAACAGGAGGTGGAGGATAATCCCGCTCTGGATACAGGTAATGATGATTCGTTGAATGATAAGGAGATCGATGAGCAAGAGATGGGAGATGATATCACTCAGGATGAGATCATGTTGGGCGATTATCTCTCGGATGAGGAGATTCCCGATTTTCACATCAATCAACGCGATCGCAAGAATGAACCCAGTTTTGTAGAGATCAGCTATTATGACGATATTTCACTGATCGACTCGCTCCTGGAACAGCTTAGCCTCCTCGATCTGGATGAGAGACGCCACACCATCGCCACTTACATCATCGGCAATCTCGATGAAAACGGCTACCTGCAACGCGATCTACAGGCTATTGCAGACGACTTGCTGTTTCAGCAACAACTGGAGGTGACACCACTGCAACTGGAGGACCTGCTTTACGAAATACAGGAACTTGATCCGGCAGGCGTGGGGGCACGTAACCTGCAGGAATGCCTGTTGCTGCAACTGGCACGAAAAGCACCCACTGATGCGGTGAAACTGGCAGAAACAATTCTGACCGATTTTTTTGAAGAGTTTTCACGCAAACATTACGACAAGATCATTCAACAGATAAGAATCTCACCTGATGATCTCAGGGATGCCATTGAAGAGATCACCTCCCTCAACCCCAAACCGGGAAACTCCCTGGGTGGTGCCTTACAGACAGCCATGAACAACATCACACCCGATTTTCTGGTCGACACCTTCAACGGACAGGTAACAATTCACCTAAATAACAGCAATATCCCCAGTCTGAAAGTGAACAACAGTTTCTCTGAAATGCTCAAAGGTTATCAGGAGAACAAGGAGAGCATGTCGGCCGACGACAAACAGGCAATACTCTTTATGAAGCAGAAGGTAGACTCGGCAAAATGGTTTATCGATGCGGTGAAGCAGCGGCAAAATACACTGCAGCGTACAATGGAGGCAATCGTGAACCTGCAGTATGACTTTTTCCTGAATGAAGATGAATCGCAGCTCAAACCGATGGTGCTGAAAGATGTGGCAGAACGGACAGGATTTGACATCTCCACCGTCTCACGGGTGAGCAACAGCAAGTATGTACAAACAAACAATGGCATCTACCCCCTGAAGTATTTCTTCTCAGAAGCAATGCAAACATCTGATGGTGAGGATATATCATCAAGAGAAGTAAAGAAGATACTGAAAGAGAGCATTGATGCCGAAAATCCTACACGACCATTGACCGACGACCAGCTCACCCAGATTCTGAATGAAAAAGGATATCTGATTGCCCGCCGTACTGTTGCAAAATACCGTGAACAATTGAACATTCCTGTCTCACGTTTACGAAAAAAAATATAACTTTGTCGGTTTATCACAAGGAAACCCATTGAAAGGATACCCAAAAGGATGAAAACGATCGCACATGTAATATCAACCATATTCCAACCCTTGCTGATGCCCACTTATGGGGTGATGCTCATTTTTGTCTACACCTACTTCGGAATGATCTATCTTCCACAATTCTGGAGGATACTGCTGCCGGTGGTGCTATTTTCCTTTGCGATTCCCGGACTGCTCATCTTCATGCTCTATCGCATGAAAATCATATCCGACCTCTCGCTTAAACACCGGCGAGAACGCATTTACCCATACCTGATCACGCTCATCTCCTACTCCGCCATGATCGTTTATTATTTCAGGATAGGCATGCCGATGTGGTTCCTGATGATCATGGCCGCCTCCGTCGCAATCATGGTCATTGCCATTCTGATCACGTTGGCCTGGAAGATCAGTGCCCATATGTTCGGCGTGGGGGGACTCATTGGCGGTGCAATGGCAGTGACCTATTTCGTGGAACGATCAAATCCTTTTTTCATGTTCATGGGTTTATTTATAATTGCCGGACTGGTTGGCACTTCCAGACTCATCTTGCGGCGTCATACACTGAACCAGGTTATCGCCGGTTTCCTGCTTGGTTTCCTCGTATCGTTCCTATTCGTATGGGGCGGAACAATTGTATAGGTGAAATAGCCAAACGGCTCTTTGACAATCAAAAATATTGTCGTACTTTTATCCCGTCAATCAACTTTTTTAAATATTATAGCTATGAATTTTCCCGACAACCTGAAGTATTCCTCCGACCATGAATGGGTGCGCGTGGAAGGAAATGAAGCCTTTGTAGGCATCACCGATTTTGCACAAGATGAACTGGGCGAGATCGTCTACGTAGATGTACCTTCCGAAGGTGAAAACCTGTCGCAAGGCGAGGTGTTTGGCAGCATTGAAGCTGTGAAAACCGTTTCAGACCTGATGATGCCTCTTTCAGGGGAAGTCTTGGAGGTGAATGCCAAGCTCGACAATGCACCGGAACTTGTAAACAGCGATCCCTTCGGTGAGGGATGGATTATACGGGTAGCAGTGAAAGATGCTGCTGAGCTCGATCAACTAATGACTGCCGCCGCCTACAAGGAGTTCATAGGCAAGTAAACGACTCATAAACAGCAGGAATCACTTTACCGAAGTGGTTCCTTTTTATTCATCCCTACATTTTTTAAAAATATATGAAACCATTGGTAAGCATCATTATGGGCAGCACCTCCGATTTGCCCGTCATGGATAAAGCAGCTCAGTTCCTCAACGAGATGGAGATTCCTTTCGAGATCAACGCTCTCTCTGCACACCGCACGCCCGAAGAGGTGGAGAAATTTGCCAAGGGAGCAGCCAATAGAGGTATCAAAGTGATCATTGCCGCTGCCGGCATGGCTGCACACCTGCCGGGAGTGATTGCCTCCATGACAACACTGCCGGTGATCGGTGTACCGATTAAAGCCTCACTGGATGGTCTTGATGCCCTGCTGGCCATCGTACAGATGCCTCCCGGCATCCCCGTTGCCACCGTAGGCATCAATGGCTCACTCAACGCGGCCATCCTGGCCCTGCAGATCATCGCCTCCGGCGACGAGACGGCACAACAGAAGCTGGCAGCCTATAAGGAGAACCTGAAGAAGAAGATCACACAAGCCAATGAGGAGCTGGCCAACGTCTCTTACAAGTACAAAACAAACTGAATATGAAGAAAATAATCTACATGCTCACACCACTCTTTCTGCTGGGTGCCTGCAACCAGGGCAACCAGACCGGCAACACTCCGGCCGACGATGGCATCGATTCCACATTCGAGTACAAGGTCGATCGTTTTGCCGACATCGAGATCCTGCGTTACCCCGTACCGGGATTCAACAGCCTCTCACTTCAGCAGAAGGAGCTGATTTATTATCTCTCACAGGCAGCCCTGGAGGGTCGTGACATCCTCTGGGACCAGCACAACCGTTACAACCTCACCATCCGCCGCGTCTGTGAAGGGGTGTATGAAAACTACATGGGCAACAAGTCGTCCGATGAGTGGAAACAGTTCGAGACCTACCTGAAGCAGATATGGATGGCCAATGGCATCCACCACCACTACTCGGAAGACAAGATCATGCCGCAGTTCACACAGGACTACTTTGTAACACTTGTGAAGAGCGTCGACCCGGGGAGGATGCCCTTCCGCGACGGGATGGCTGCCGATGAGACCCTCAATGAGATCCTGCCTGTGATGTTCGACCCGACAGTGATGCCCAAACGCATGAGCCAGACTCCCGGCAGCGACATCGTGGCCACCTCGGCAGTCAACTTCTACGAGGGGGTTACCCAAGAGGAGGTGGAAGCATTCTACAATGCTATGAAGGATCCTGCCGACGAGACACCGCTCTCCTATGGACTCAACAGCAAAGTGAGCAAGGTCGACGGTCAGGTGACCGAACAGGTCTGGAAGCTGGGCGGCATGTATGACAAGGCGATCGAACGAATCATCGGATGGCTGGAGAAAGCGGTTGCAGTAGCCGAAAGCGACCATCAGAAAGAGGTGATCACCCTGCTGATCGATTATTACAGGAGCGGCGATCTGAAAACATTCGACGACTACTCGGTGAAATGGGTAACCGACACCCAATCGCGTGTCGACTTCATCAACGGCTTCATTGAGACCTATACCGATCCCCTCGGCCTGAAAGCCTCCTGGGAGGCGATGGTCAACTTCAAGAGCGAGGAGGCTTCCAAAAGAACCCAAACAATCAGCGACAATGCCCAGTGGTTCGAAGACAACTCTCCCATCGACAACCGCTTCAAGAAGGAAGAGGTGAAAGGGGTCTCCGCAAAGGTGATCACTGCCGCCATCCTCGGTGGCGACACCTACCCTGCCACCCCCATCGGCATCAACCTGCCCAATGCTGACTGGATCAGACGTGACCATGGCTCCAAGTCGGTCACCATCGACAACATCACCTACGCCTACACCAAGGCTGCCGAAGGCAACGGCTTCAACGAGGAGTTCATGTGGAGTGACAGCGAGCGGGAGCTGGCAAAGCAATATGGCTCACTGACCGACAACCTCCACACCGACCTGCACGAATGTCTGGGCCACGGCTCCGGCAAGCTGCTACCAGGTGTCAGCAGCGACGTGCTGCAAGCCTATGGCTCTCCGCTCGAGGAGACGCGTGCCGACCTGTTTGCACTCTACTACCTGGCCGACCCGAAGCTGGTGGAGCTGGGGCTGTTGCCCGACAGTGAAGCCTATAAGGCGGAATACTACTCCTACATCATGAACGGTGCCATGACACAGCTCACGCGCATACAGCCCGGAAAGGACATTGAACAGGCCCACATGCGCAACAGGGCGCTGATCTCCCGCTGGGTGATCGAGAAGGGCAGTGAGGAAAAGGTGGTGGAGCTGACCCAAAAGGAGGGCAAAACCTACGTGGTGGTGAACGATTACGAGAAGCTGCGCGCACTCTTTGGCGAACTGTTGGCAGAGGTGCAGCGGATCAAGTCGGAAGGCGACTTTGAAGCCGGCAAGCAGCTGGTGGAAAGCTATGGCGTGAAGGTAGACCCCACACTGCACGAAGAGGTGCTGGCACGCTATGAGGCACTCAACCTGGCCCCCTACAAAGGGTTTGTAAACCCGGTATACAAACTGGTGACCGACGATGAGGGGAAGGTGACCGATGTCACCATCTCCTACGACGAGAACTACGTGCAGCAGCAGCTGCGCTACTCACGCCAGTACTCGGTGCTGCCGCTGAAAAACTAGCGCTCCGGCAAATCTTTTTCAAATAAGCGTTTCGGTAACCCCGAAACGCTTATTTTTGTATCGCCTCAACAACAGTGATGACATATGACCTACGAAGAGACTCTCGATTACCTATACAACCAGATGCCCGAATACCAGCGCATCGGTGAACGGGCCTACAAGGTGGGACTGGACAACAGCCTCGTCCTCGACAACATTTTTGGACACCCGCACCGGCATTACAAAACAATCCACGTGGCCGGCACAAACGGCAAGGGATCCACCTCTCACCTGCTGGCAGCCATCCTCCAGGAGTCGGGCTACAGGGTGGGCCTCTATACCTCACCCCATCTGACCGACTTCCGCGAACGGATCCGCGTCAATGGTGAAATGATCGACAAAAACTTTGTAGTTGATTTCACGAAGAAGTATAGGGTACAGTTTGAACCGGTGATGCCCTCCTTCTTCGAACTGACAATGGAGATGGCGTTCCTCTGGTTTGCACACCAGAAGGTGGATATAGCGGTGATCGAAACGGGACTGGGGGGACGGCTCGACAGCACCAACATCATCACACCAATGTTGAGTATCATCACCAACATCGGCCTCGACCATATGAAATTCCTGGGTGACACACTCCCCCTGATAGCAACCGAAAAGGCGGGAATCATCAAGCAGGGGGTGCCGGTGGTGATCGGTGAGAAAGGAAATCAGGAGGTGGAGAGGGTGTTTCGCGACAAGGCGGCATCTCTCCAGGCACCCATCCGCTTTGCCGAGGAGGAAATCAATGATCTTTCCGCTGTGAGAGCAGGTTCCCGTTGGATTTTCCACACCCGCGAATACCATTCAATAATATGCGAGTTGGGTGGATTCGCACAACAGAAAAATGCTCGCACCCTGCTTACGGCAGTGGCATTGCTACGGGAAGTCGGACTGGTCATTCCCCGTGATGCAGTATACCGGGGATTCTCGCAGGTGATCACCCTTACCGGCTTGCAAGGTCGTTGGCAGCTACTACATAAGAAGCCGAAGATCATCTGTGACATCGCCCACAATGAACATGGACTGCGTGATGTGATGGAACAACTGAAATCGGAACAATACAACCAACTGCACATGGTGTTCGGCATGGCGAGCGATAAGGACAGGGAGAGCGTGTTGCCCCTGCTGCCCAAAGAGGCGCGATACTACTTCACCCGTGCATCGGTGGAGCGGGCACTCGACGAACAGCTGCTGCAGGAGGAGGCCCGAGCTTATGGATTAACGGGTGAACGCTACGGGAGCGTGACGCAAGCGGTGGCGGCGGCCATAAAAAACGCCGATGAAAATGATCTCATCTTCATCGGCGGCAGTTCCTTTGTGGTGGCAGATGCGCTGCCACTGTTCAGCTGATTACCAGATCAGCACAACACGGAAGTTGTAGGTCTGGGGCGCATTCGTATCCTCAAAGACATCCGATGCCTGGATGAAGAATGCCACATCACTGTTGCCACCCGATTGATACATCACATCGTAGCTGATTGTCTCGGTAAATGTCTCGGTAATGTTCCCACCCGTATCGGTACTGTAATAGGTATGCACGTAGGGCAGCATCTTCTGCACCTCGTTCACACCCTGTTCACCAAGGAAGAGATAACCCAACACGGCACCGCTCTCATAGATGAACTCGGTCAACTCCGGCAACGAGAAGATGGCCTCATAACGTCTTTCCTGATCATTCCACTCCCAGTCGTTCTGATTGACCTGTATGTTCACAATCTCCCACTGCGTAAACTCCAGGTTGGCATTGTTCTCCTGAAGGGCTTGCTCGATCATTCTCCTTACCTCCAGTTCACTCAATGTGTCATCTGTGGCACAGGAATAGCCGCCCAGGAGGATGGATGCAAAAATAGCGGATGCCAGCAGGATCTTTGTGATGTTTCTCTTCATATCTGTTTCTGTTAAATTGTGATTCAAATTGTACGACGCATGGATCTGTTGCTTTTCCCTATGACCCAAAAATGGGACCATCGTTTAAATGAAACAAAAAAAAAGATGAAAAGTTTTAATCGGGCAGATGAAAAAAAGTCCGCCGGAGCGGACTTTTGAAGTTAATAGCTGTGAATGAAAAAACCAATTCTGTTACCTTCTACCTCCCAGGAAGCCACCCAGCAGGTCATCCAGCGGGTTGCCGTCGCCATCCTTGTCCAGAATGCCACCCAGCATATCCATCAAGCCACCGCCGCTCGTACTGCGCTGTTGCGTGGCTCCGCCCAGCAATCCGCCCAGCAGGTCACCCAGACCACCGGCACCGGTGTTTGTCTGTCGTTTTTCTTTTCCCAGATAGGCCATCACGATGGGAGCCAGGATCGCCAGCAGGGGCCCGATCTTGCTCAGGTTGATGCCCGATTTCTTTGCGATACCCTGCTCCACGGCGGTACGGTTGTTACCGAATACATGTCCCAATATGCCGTCACCGTCCGATTGCAATTCTGATGTATGGCCCTGCAGCATCCCCGAGAGGTTCTCCAGCAGAGAACCGTCATGCTTCGATTCCAGGGCATTGTTCAGGCTTGCGGCGCCGTCCTGCGACCGGGCATTGCGTGTCATCCCGGCCAGGATGGCCGGAATGGCCATGCTGACAGCACTGGAAGCCTGGTTTTCGTCTACGCCGAGCTGACCGGCTACATTGCGCACGATCGATTGACCGATGACACTGTTCAGCAATTCAGATAAATCCATATTGGTAATTGTTGATGAAATTTACTCAAATGTATGCAATAAAATGCATTGTTATTCTGTTAACGCTCAAAAGATGAAGGGTGAGGAATTACACCCCAACGAGATTTTTTGGAACGGATATTCGATTTGCAGGTTCTTACAAATTGCAGGTGCCGGATGGTTGATTCCAATAAAAAAATGGCTAATTTTGTCTGATCACACAACTACCAGACAAAGCGAACTATGAAACAATATCACGATCTATTGCAGCGGGTGCTCGATGAGGGTGTTGAGAAGGAGGACCGCACAGGCACAGGCACAATCAGCATATTCGGTCACCAGAGCCGCTTCCGGTTGAGCGACGGCTTTCCGGTGCTGACAACCAAGAAACTGCACCTCAAGTCGATCATCCATGAACTGCTTTGGTTCCTGAATGGTGACACCAACATCAAGTACCTGAACGACAATGGTGTAAACATCTGGAATGAATGGGCAGGTGAAGATGGGGACCTGGGACATATCTACGGTTACCAGTGGCGCTCCTGGCCCGACTACAACGGCGGCCACATCGACCAGATCAGCGAAGTGGTGGAGACGCTGAAAAAGAACCCCGACTCGCGGCGCATCATCGTCAGCTCCTGGAACGTGGCCGACATCCCCAACATGAACCTCCCTCCCTGCCATGCCTTCTTTCAGTTCTACGTGGCCGAGGGGAAGCTGAGCCTCCAGCTCTACCAGCGCAGTGCCGACATCTTCCTGGGGGTTCCCTTCAACATCGCCTCCTACGCGCTGCTGTTGAAGATGATGGCACAGGTCACCGGGTTGCAGGAGGGCGACTTCGTCCACACCTTCGGTGATGCCCACATCTACCGCAACCACCTGGAGCAGGTGAAGCTGCAGCTGAGCCGCGAGCTACGCCCGCTGCCGCAGATGATGATCAACCCCGACGTGAAGGATATCTTCGGCTTCCGCTACGAGGATTTCGAGCTGACAGGCTACGATCCCCATCCCCATATCAGAGGAGAGGTTGCCGTATGAAGATGCATCCACGCAAACCCATCGCACTGATCGCTGCGCTGGACGAAGAGAACGCCATCGGACGCAACGGTGATCTGCTCTGCTACCTGCCCAACGACCTGAAGCATTTCAAACAAATCACCCAGGGCCACAGGGTCATCATGGGGCGCAGGACCTACGAGTCGCTACCCAAGGGGGCACTTCCCAACCGCACCAACATCGTCATCACATCCGATCAGGCAGAGAATTACCCCGGTTGCATCGTGGTCCGCTCGCTGGAAGGGGCACTCGATCATTGCCTTGAAGATGAAACGGCATTTGTGATCGGCGGGGGGATGCTCTATCGTGCCACCCTTCCCCTGGCAGAGAGACTTTACATCACCCGCATCCACCATACCTTTCCCGATGCAGATACCTTTTTCCCGGAGATCACCACAGCTGAATGGGAAACAACCGCAAAGGAACATCATGCGGCAGATGAGAAACATCCATATCCATATACCTTTTTCACCTTTGCGAAGCGAGGATGATCATCAGAGCCACAAACAACGCCCTCAGGCGGGAAACAACCCTTACTGACCAACTACTGAGAGAGACATGGGCAAGGAATGGGCGCCTGCCTCTCCAAAAAAATTTGGAGAGGCTTTGGAGAGGCTTTGGAGGGGCATTGGAGAGGCATAAGCCCTGTACCTGCGAATGAATCTTCCTTCTTTACCCTACAACCATGACAATATGAATAAAATTGACGCATTCATCCTCTTCACAGAACCGGCACAGGCAATGCAAACCGTGGCAGAGCTCAGACAATCTGAATCAGTGGACAGTATCTTCCTGCTGACGCCTGAAGGCATCACGGAACAGATCGAAGGATGCCTTACCATCCCCATCGACAGGCTGCAGAGCAGTGCCACCGTGCTAAAAATCGCACAGCATGCCGCTGCACCCTACACGCTGATCTACCAGAAGCCGACGCGGTTACAGCCGGGCTACTTCGCACCGGAGCGGATGACACGCATCGCGGAGGATAGCAGCGCCGGGATGGTCTATTCCGATTATTGGGCCATCCGCAACGGGGTGAAGAGCAACCATCCGGTGATCGACTACCAGGAGGGGAGCCTGCGCGACGATTTCAACTTCGGCTCGCTGCTGCTTTACCGCACAGCGGCACTCAAAGAGGCTGCCGGAAGAATGGCCGCGAGCAGCTACCGCTATGCAGGTCTCTACGACCTCCGGTTGAAGGTGTCGCAGCAGCATCCGCTGGTGCACATCAATGAGTACCTCTACAGCGAGATCGAAGAGGACAACAGGGCCTCGGGCCAGAAGATCTTCGATTACGTGGACCCCAAAAACCGGGAGCGACAGATAGAAATGGAGCAGGTCTGCACGGAGCATCTCAAGGATGTGGGCGCCTGGCTGGAGCCCATCTTCGAACCCATCGCATTCGACAGGGATGACTTTCCCTGCGAGGCATCGGTGATCATCCCGGTGCGCAACCGCAACAAGACCATCCGGGATGCCATCTCATCGGTGTTGAGCCAGCAGACTACCTTCCCCTTCAACCTGATCGTTGTGGACAACCACTCCGACGACGGCACCACCGAAGCGATCCGCGAGTTTCAGGATGACAAGCGACTGATCCACCTGATCCCCGAAAGGGAGGATCTGGGCATCGGCGGCTGCTGGAACATGGGAGTGCACCACCCGGAGTGTGGCAAGTTCGCCGTACAGCTCGACAGTGATGATGTATACAGCGGCAGCGACACCCTGCAGAAGATTGTCGATGCCTTCTACGCACAGAACTGCGCCATGGTGGTGGGCAGCTACCAGATGACCGACTTCGCAATGGAGATGATCCCCCCGGGCATCATCGACCACCGGGAGTGGACGCCCGACAACGGACGCAACAACGCGCTCCGCATCAATGGCCTGGGTGCTCCCCGCGCCTTCTATACCCCTCTGCTGCGGGAGATCAAGCTGCCCAACACCAGCTACGGCGAAGATTACGCCCTCGGGCTCAACATCTCCCGTCGTTACCAGATAGGGCGGATCTATGAGGTGCTCTACCTCTGCCGCCGCTGGGAGGAGAACAGCGATGCCTCGCTCGACATCGGGAAGATGAACGCACACAACCTTTACAAAGACCGGATCAGAACATGGGAACTACAGGCAAGAAAGAGAATGAAGGAAGGGAACCGCTGATTGCGGTCGGTATTCTCCAGGAACAGACAGTCATCCGCTTTTCACTCCTTTCCGGTTATACACTGAACGGGAAACCGTTTCCTACGGGAGATTACTGTGTGAAAGCCGGTGCGGAGGGGGTCATGTTTCAGGGTGAACAATACCCTGAACTCACCTTCGAACCGGAGAATATGAACCTCGACAGTTTCGAGCTGAAGGAGGTGATCATCGGCCTCCACTTCCACTGGGAACGCAGGGAAGACCAGCGTTTTCAGGGAGCGTTGAAGTTCATCGCCGAAGAGAAGGGGATCACCGCCATCAACATCGTCGCCCTGGAGGATTACCTCAAAAGCGTGATCTCCTCCGAGATGAGTGCCACCAGCTCCGTAGAGCTGCTCAAGGCACATGCCGTCATCTCCCGCAGTTGGCTGCTGGCACAGATGGAGAAGAACAAAGTGATTGAGGCGGGGTATCAAACCTCTTTTGTCTCGCCGACAGAGATCATACGCTGGTACGACCGTGAAGAGCATGCCCGCTACGATGTCTGCGCCGACGACCATTGCCAGCGCTACCAGGGCATCACCCGCCAGACCACCGGCCTGGTCAACAAGGTGATCGAGGCGACCCGCGGAGAGGTGATCACCTACCAGCATGCCATCTGCGACGCCCGCTTCTCGAAGTGCTGCGGTGGTGCGATGGAACGCTTCGGGAACGTCTGGGAACCAATTGACCATCCCTACCTTCAGGGCAAGGCCGATTGGACCGAAGGCGCTGCCTTCCCCGACCTCACGCAGGAAGAGCAGGCCGACGAGTGGATTCGCTCCGCTCCCCCCGCCTACTGCAACACGCAGGATGCCGCCATTCTCCGGCAGGTGTTGAACGACTATGACCGGGAGACAGCCGACTTTTACCGCTGGAAGGTGACCTACAGACAGGAGGAGCTCTCAACCCTCATCCGGGAGCGCTCCGGCATCGACTATGGAGAAATCATCGACCTGGAACCACTTGAGCGCGGCAGCTCTGGTCGGATCATCCGACTGAAGATCATCGGCACGGAACGGGTGATGATCATCGGCAAGGAGCTGGAGATACGACGTACCCTCTCTCCTTCACACCTCTACAGCTCCGCCTTCGTGGTCGACGCGGAGGAGGAGGACAGTGAAGGGATACCACAGCGGTTCACCCTCACCGGTGCCGGCTGGGGTCACGGCGTGGGCCTCTGCCAGATAGGTGCCGCCATTATGGCAGCAGAGGGGCAGAACCATGAAGCAATCCTCCTCCACTATTTTCCACACACCACCATCGAAAAGAGATACTAAACAACCCAACAGGATGAAGAAAACAATGCGCTCTCCCTGGAGCTGGATACCCACCCTCTACTTTGCCGAAGGTCTCCCCTACGTGGCGGTGATGACCGTCTCGGTGATCATGTACAAACGTTTCGGGCTCTCCAATACCGACATCGCCCTCTATACCAGCTGGCTCTACCTCCCCTGGGTGATCAAGCCCTTCTGGAGCCCCTTCGTCGACATCCTCAAAACAAAACGATGGTGGATCGTCTCGATGCAGCTGCTGATTGGTGCGGGACTGGCCGGCATCGCCTTCACACTGCCCACACCCTTCTACCTGCAGGCATCGCTCGCCTTCTTCTGGCTGATGGCCTTCAGCTCGGCCACACACGACATCGCTGCCGACGGCTTTTACATGCTTGCACTCGACGAGTCGCAGCAATCCTTCTTCGTGGGCATCCGCAGCACCTTCTACCGCCTGGCCATGATTTCCGGTCAGGGACTGCTGATCATCCTGGCAGGATTCCTTGAAAAAACGACAGGGAAAATACCGCTTGCGTGGAGCATCACCTTCTTCGTGATGGCGGGACTCTTCATCGCCTTCATGGTCTACCACCGCTTTCTCCTGCCCCGTCCTGCGGAGGATGGCGAACGGGAGGTTCACACCCCACAGATGGTGCTGACAGAGTTCGGAAAGACGTTTAGATCATTCTTCACCAAGAAGGGTATCGGTCTGGCCATCGCATTCATCCTGCTCTACCGGCTTGCCGAAGCCATGCTGGTGAAGCTGGCATCACCTTTCCTGCTCGACAGTCGCGAGGTGGGAGGACTGGGACTGAGCACTTCCGAGGTGGGCATCACCTACGGCACGGTAGGCGTGATTGCCCTCACCCTGGGAGGCATCATCGGCGGCATTGTCGCCTCACGCAAGGGACTGAAGTACTGGCTCTGGCCCATGGCACTGGCCATCACTCTGCCCAATGCAGCCTACCTCCTACTGGCCATGTATCAACCTGAGAACCTTCTCTGGGTAAATGTGGCCGTAGCGACCGAACAGTTTGGTTATGGATTTGGCTTTACAGCATACATGCTTTTTCTGATCTATTTTTCACAAGGGGAGCACAAGACGGCACACTACTCCATCTGCACCGGCTTCATGGCCCTGGGGATGATGTTCCCGGGAATGGCTGCCGGATGGATACAGGAACAGCTGGGCTATGAGAATTTTTTCATATTCATCATGTTGGCCATCATCCCCACCCTCCTGCTGATCCCCTTTATGAAAGTAGACAGCAGTTTCGGGAAGAAGAAAGCAACAGTTGCTACTGAAGAGAAATCACTGGAAGCCTGAGCCAACAACAGGTAAAAAAGAGATTTTACATTTGTCAAATGATAAGCAAAAAGATGAAACAATCCCTGACAACAACACAATCGTCCAGGCTCCTCTCGCTGGACATCCTGCGCGGCATCACCATTGCCGGCATGATCATGGTCAACAATGCCGGCTCAGGTCAATATGTCTATGAACCACTGCGCCATGCACACTGGCACGGGCTTACACCCACCGACCTGGTCTTCCCCTTCTTCATGTTCATCATGGGGGTCTCCACCTACCTCTCGCTGCGCAAGTTCAATTTCGAACCCTCCAAAAATGCAATATGGAAAATTGCACGACGCACCATTCTGATCTTTGTAATCGGTGTGGCTTTGGGATGGTTTGGTCAACTGATGTGGGGAGTGGCTTCGGGCGAGTCGCTGGCCGTGGCTGCAACCCACTTTGACACCCTCCGCATCCTGGGGGTGCTGCAACGACTGGCGCTGGCATATGGTCTTGCTGCATTCACAGCTGTTCTTGTAAAGGGGGCTATGTTGCCCTGGCTGATCGGCATCCTGTTGCTTGGCTATTACCTGATCCTTCGTCTTGGCAATGGATTTGAGATGTCGGAAGAAAATATCATCGCGGTGGTCGACAGGGCACTCTGGGGTACTGCACACATGTACAAGGACACCACACCGGAGGGTGTGCGCATTGCCCTCGACCCCGAGGGGCTGCTCAGTACAATCCCCTCCATCGCCCATGTGCTGATCGGCTTCCTCTTCGGTAAGCTAATCGTGGAGAACAAAGAGAACCACAAGCGTGTGGAGAAGCTGCTGATTTGGGGAACGCTCCTCGCCTTTTCCGGTTTGTTGCTGCAATATGGTTGCCCCATCAACAAGAAGATATGGAGCCCCACCTTCGTGCTTACCACCACCGGTTTTGCAGCGCAGTTGCTCGGGTTGTTGATCTGGATCATCGACATCCACAAGAAAAAGCGATGGAGCCGTTTCTTTCACGCTTTCGGTGTGAATCCGCTCATCATCTACGTCTTTGCAGGGGTGATGGCCAACGTGCTCTCCAGCATCCGGTTTGGATGGCAGGGAGAGACCATCTCACTTAGTGGTTTCGCTTATGAAGTGATGCTGCGTCCATGGACCGGGAACTATTTCGGGTCGTTGCTTTATGCACTGCTCTTCGTGACGCTCTGCTGGTTGTTCGGATATATTCTGTACAAAAAAAACATTTATATCAAACTATAACGATCGGTTGGTGGTTAATAGAACAATATGAAAAGAAATCGATGCATCAAACTGAAGCGATGAACCTACTGATTGCCGACAGCGGTGCGACCAAAACCGACTGGTGCCTGGCACGTGACGGAGAGATCTTACAACGCTTCTCTGGAAACGGGATTAGTCCGGTTTATCAATCGGAAGAGGAGATTGCAATGGAGATCAGGGAGCAGGTATGGCCGCATCTGAAAGAGCGCGAGATCCATGCCATTCACTTCTATGGCAGCGGATGCATTCCGGGGAAAACGGTTCTCGTCGAGAACGCCCTCCAACAGTCATTTCCCATTGAAGAGATCCATGTGTACAGCGATCTGATTGCTGCCGCACACAGCCTTTGCAGTCACGAAGCGGGCATCGCCTGCATCCTCGGCACCGGCAGTAATTCCTGCCAATGGAACGGCAGCGAGATCACTGCTCAGATATCACCCCTCGGTTTCATCCTGGGTGACGAGGGGAGCGGTGCCGCCCTCGGTAGACAACTGGTGGGAGATGCTCTCAAGAACCAGCTCACACCGGGACTGAAAGAAAAGCTACTGGAGGAGCAGCAACTCACTCCTTCCCTGATCATCGACAAGGTCTATCGCCAACCGTTTCCCAGTCGGTTCCTTGCCAGTCTGGCTCCTTTTTTGCTCGGCAACATAGGGGACAAAAGCATCAGAAGAATAGTAAACCGAAGCTTTACAGATTTCTTCGAACGCAATGTAATGCAGTATGATTACATGCATCACAAAGTTCATTTCGTCGGTTCCGTTGCCTGGCATTTTGCTTCGATAGTGAGAGAGGTTGCCGCAACCAAGGGAATTGTGATTGGCAAGATTGAGCAATCGCCCATGCCCGGATTGATCGAATATTACAAGTGACTTCAAGTTTTTATATTGCAAATAGAACATCGACATGACATACATCAGCATAACCGAGCAGGAATCAAATCACAACCACCTGGAACAAAAATCGGTGCATGAGATACTCACCGGAATCAACAAGGAGGATCAGACGGTAGCACTGGCGGTGGAGAAGACCATACCGGATATTGAACGTCTGGTCACCGGCGTCGTGGAACGGATGCGTCGCGGCGGCCGCCTCTTTTATCTGGGTGCCGGCACCAGCGGGCGACTGGGAGTGCTCGATGCATCAGAGATACCTCCCACTTTCGGAATCCCAGGCAGTTACGTGATCGGCCTGATTGCAGGAGGTGATGAAGCTCTTCGCAACGCGGTAGAAGATGCAGAAGACGATTTTGACAAGGGATGGGAAGATCTGATGGAGCATAAGATCGGCAGGGATGATGTGTTGGTGGGCATCGCTGCCTCCGGCACCACTCCCTACGTGATTGGGGCGCTGCGTCGTGCCCGCGAAAAGGGTATCCTCACGGCAGCCATCAGCTGCAACCCCGGATCGCCGGTGTCAGAAGCGGCAGAGATCAAAATTGAACCGGTGGTGGGACCGGAGTATGTGACCGGCAGCACCCGCATGAAATCGGGGACGGCACAGAAGATGGTGCTTAACATGATCACCACCGCCACCATGATCAGACTGGGCAGGGTGAAGGGCAACAGGATGGTCAACATGCAGCTCACCAACCAGAAACTGGTGGACAGGGGTACCCGCATGATCGTCGATGAGCTTTCGCTGAACTACGAGCAAGCGAAGAACCTGTTGTTGCTGCATGGTTCTGTAAGAAAAGCAATTGAACAGTTCAACAACGGAGCGTAAACAATCACACATGGCAGTCATCAGACAAAGTGATCATCCCGACCTGCCGTTTTTTTATCACGAAAGGAATGGCTACCTTTGCAGGTTTAAACTGTTATTGGTATGTTATCTAACGTTCGTCCCAAGGAGACTGATGAGCTTTACGCCACACCCATTCTGCAACAAACTGCCTTCTGGTCGGAAGTGAAAGCCTCACTGGGGGCAAACACCATTGCTGTCAACTTCGCTGTCGAGAGCGCCGATCTATATGGAGCAGCCGGTGAGAAGCAGCTGATTCACTCCGATCTGTTGATTATTCTGCGGCAGATAGATCGCAATTATTCCGTAGCCTACGTTCCTTACGGTCCTGAGCTGGAGCCGGCCGACGAGTTCCAGGGCATCTTCCTAGAGGAGCTCTCGGAGTCGCTACGTTCTCAACTTCCCAACAACTGCATCCTGATTCGTTATGATCTCTGCTGGGAGTCATACTGGGCAAAAGAGAGTGATCACTTCGATGAAAATGGTCTCTGGAGAGGTGAGCCGGAACAGAGCGCCCAGGAGTTCCGTTTCAACTACAACACACATGAGTGGAACTTCCGCAAGGCTGCAACCAACATCCTCCCCTCCCACACCATCTTTCTGGATCTGACGGCTGAAAAAGAGATCCTATTGAAGAAGATGAAGCCTAAGACACGCTACAACATCGGACTTGCACGTCGTAGGGGAGTAACGGTGCGGACCATGGGATTGGAAGGTATGGATATCTGGTACAAGCTCTATAGGGAGACTGCCGAGCGAAACCATCTTCTGATCAACGAAATAAAGTATTTTGAGGCGGTGCTCACCGCACGTGCCGACGACAGCCGTTCTCCGGCCGACGTGCGACTGCTTGTCGCCGAGAAGGATGAGAAGCCACTGGCAGCCATGTTCCTGGTAATTACCAGAAACAGGGGATCCTATCTCTATGGAGCTTCCTCCTTTGCCGAGCGCAACTTGATGGCCCCCTATGCACTACAGTGGGAGGCCATCAGCCAGTCGCAGGAGGCAGGCTGCACCGAGTATGACATGTTCGGCATCTCGCCCACCCCTGATCCTCATCACCCCATGTATGGCCTTTACAAGTTCAAGTCCGGCTTCGGGGGTGACATCCATCATAGCCTCGGCTGTTGGGACTACCCGCTCAACAAGGAGATTTACACCCTCTTTCGTGCTTCGGAGCTTCACAGTCAGGGTTATCATCTTGTCTGACAAGAAAAGTTAAACTGAAAACCTTTTCCCCATACAGCTGTTTCATCATGTCAAAACCACAACAACCTGCATGAACAGGTATTTTTTTTACACCGGGCAACATTGTCCGTTCAATAAACAGACCCAAAAATGAACATCATAGAACCACTGCAGTGGCGCTACGCCACCAAACGAATGACCGGTGATAAGATTCCGGAGAAGGAACTTGAATCCATTCTGGAAGCAATCCACCTAGCCCCCTCCGCCTATGGCTTGCAGCCTTATGAGGTGATAGTTACCGAAAACAGGGAACTGATCGAGCAGATATATGAGAAATCCTGCCCTCAAATTGTGCTGATGCAATGCTCACACCTGCTGATCTTCAAGGCAAAGAAACGACTCGATGAAGCATATGTGGAAGGATTCCTGCAGGAGTTCAGGAGTGCCAGAAATGCTACCGATGCCCATATCGACAGTTATCGGGAAAAGATACAACGGGTGATCAATGATCAGACGATCAACACCTTCAGCTGGACCACCCACCAGACCTATCTGGCCTTGGGGTATGCCACCTTTGCGGCGGCACAGTTGGGTATCGATGCCACCCCCATTGAGGGATTCAATCCGAAGGCACTCAACAGGCTGCTCTCGCTCGATGAAGAAAAGGAGGAAACGGTGCTGATGCTCACCCTCGGCTACCGTGATGCCGGAGAAGACAGGTTGGCACATCAGCCCAAGGTAAGAAAACCGCTCCACAAACTTGTAGAGCGGTTGTAATAAAGTCCCTCTGTCAGGGAAAATCTTTTTAGGGAATCCTGTAGACGATGCTGTTGATGTTCATGCCTGCTCCCACGGAGGCAAGGATGATGATGTCACCACTTTGCAGGTCATGACCATCCATCTCCTGACGGGTGAGCAGGTCAAGCAGTGTGGGGACGGTAGCCACCGATGAATTACCCAACCATGAGATTGTCATGGGCATGATGCTTTCGGGAACCTCTTTGATATTGTAGAGCTTGAACAACCGCTGCAGGATGGCATCATCCATCTTGCCGTTGGCCTGGTGAAGCAACACCTTGCGAATATCGGTGATATGCAATCCCAGTTTGTCCAGTCCCGCCTTGACTGTCTTAGGCACGTTCTCTAGCGCGTACTGGTAGAGACGGCGGCCCTGCATCTTCAGATAGTAATCTTTCTTTCTCGCCAGCTCGGGATTGTAGGAGTACCCCATCCGGAGCATCTGCACGTAATCAAGAGCATCACTGCGCGAGTTGTGCCCCAGGATGCCGAGAGGCGTGTCGCTCTCACGACCCTCCATGATGGCAGCACCGGCACCATCGGCATAGATCATGCTGTCGCGGTCGTGCGGATCGGCCACACGCGACAGGATATCGGCACCCACCACCAGCACCTTTTTCGCATCACCCGAGCGGATATAGTAGTCGGCTTGAATCACCGCCTGTACCCATCCGGGACAACCGAACAGGATGTCATAGGCCACCGCGGAGGGGTTGACGATTCCCAGCTTCTGCTTGAGCCGTGAGGCAAGCGACGGTACCACATCCATCCGCATGTTATCCTCCATCGTCTCCCCGAAGTTGTGGGCAAAAATGATATAGTCGAGTTCCTCCTTCTCAATGCCGGCAGCTTCAATTGCACGCTGTGCAGCAATTAGTGCCAGGTCGGAGGTCACCTCGTGATCCTCGGCATAACGGCGTTCAGATATGGTGGTGATCTCCTCAAACTTCTGTACAATTGATTCGTTGGGAGTCTCGATCTTTTCACCGGATGATTCAAAAAACTCGTTATTAAGAAAAGCATCGTTCTTTACTTGTCTGGCCGGTACATAGCTACCGGTACCAGTAAACACGCTATAAATTCTACTCATATTAAGTAATTACGTTGGAGTATGGAAGTGGTCGTATAATTCATTCATACGTACTGACAACCATGTTATTATCTCACAATCTTTTAATTCACATAATGGGTATTATCCCGTGCAAAGATATATATATATTTTAAAATATCATCATCTTCCAGAGCGTTTCATGTAAACAACGAAAGTGACAGACCTGAATGCAACCGTCAAATCAAACAGAGACTACGGCTCTGGGGTGATCCCCGCAGCGAGCACCGGGTTGGAGATATCCTCGAACAGTTCCAGGTCAAAGAATCTTGCTGCCGCAGTCACATGATCAAACACATCGGAAGTGATATCCTCATATCTTTCCCACATGGTGGTGGCGGTAAAGAAGTAGAGTTCCAGGGGCAACCCCTTGGAGGAGGGTTGCAATTGCCTTACCAGCAGAAGCATCTCCTTGTGCACATCAGGATGAAGTGACAACCAGTTCTTGATGTATTCCCGAAAAAGTCCCATGTTGGTAAGGTTCCGGCCGTTAAGCGCGAGCGACTTGTCAGCACCGACAGATTGGTTGTACGTTTCGATCTCCTGGCTCCTCGCAATGATATATTGACTTATAGCCTGTACCTTCAACAACTCCTTCACCTCCTCATCGCTGAGAAATCGTATCGAAGATTGTTTCACATAGATACTTCGTTTCACCCGCCGACCACCGGTTTCAACCATCCCCCGCCAGTTCTGGAACGAGTCGGAAACTAGCGAATAGGGCGGTATGGTGGTGATTGTCTTGTCGAAGTTGCGGATCTTGACGGTGGTGAGCGTAATCTGGATCACATCACCGTCTGCTCCATATTTGGGCATGGTGATCCAGTCGCCAATGCGTACCATGTCATTGGTCGACACCTGCATGCTGGCCACGAAACCGAGGATGGTATCCTTGAAAATCAGCATCAGGATGGCCGAAGCGGCACCCAGCCCTCCGAGGATCACCCCGGGCTTTTGTCCTGTGAGGATGGAAAAGAGGACAATGAAACCTATTGCATATAAGATGATTTTCACCACCTGTACGTAGCTGTCCAGTGGTTTGTCGGCCAAGCTGGGGCGACTGCGCAGCGTATCGGAGAAAGCATTCACGATTGACGAGATGAGCCATATCACGTAGAAGATGAGAAAGATATCAACCAACTTGTCGACCATCACCATGGTGCGTGGGAAGTGATCGAAGATGATGGGTATGGATCCTTTCACCAAACTGAAGGGGATGATCATTGCCAGGTAATGGGGAAAACGTCGCTCGGAGAGATGCCGCAGGAATTCGATACCGGTCAGCCTTGATACGCGGTTCAGGACAGCATTCAGGATGCGACGTGTGAGGTATTGTACCATGAACACTAACAGCACCAATACAGAAAGTAAAAGCAGCAGGTTGAAATATTTCACCCAGTTCTCAGGGATACCGGAATCTGTCAGCAGTTGTATGCTCCATTCACTGATGGCGTTGGTAGAGCGGGAGATTTGTTCAATCTTTTCTTCGTCCATTCTTATGCAATTGATTTTATTTTACTAAAAGACAAATATACACATTTATGACCACGTCTCAAAACTTCCATTTTTTTGATGAGAAACCGGGGCCATTTCCGGGAATCATTGTATATTTGTAGACAACAGCAGGCATCGACCCTGTAAGTCGGAGTCTGCGGTATCGGGATGCACTTCTCTACCGCAGCTCTATGAAATTATCCGTCGAAAATCGAATTATCAACACTATAAAAAAAAAGTTATATTTATGGGAAAAGTACTGATCATTGGCGCTGGTGGCGTCGGTACGGTGGTAGCCAACAAGGTCGCACAAAACAGCGACATCTTCACCGGTATCATGCTAGCCAGCCGTACCAAAAGCAAGTGTGACGCCATCGCTGAAGATGTGAAACGGCGTACCGGCGTCACCATTGAAACTGCCAGGGTAGATGCCGACAACGTGCCAGAGCTGGTATCGCTGATGAATGATTTCAAACCTGAGCTGGTGATCAATGTTGCACTCCCCTACCAGGACCTGACAATCATGGATGCCTGCCTCGAAGCGGGAATACATTACCTCGACACCGCCAACTACGAGCCGAAGGATGAAGCCAAGTTTGAATACAAATGGCAGTGGGCCTACCGGGAGAAGTTCGAGAAAGCAGGACTCACCGCCATCCTGGGCTGTGGTTTCGACCCGGGAGTGACCAGCATCTTCACCGCCTATGCCGCCAAGCATCACTTCGATGAGATCCACTACCTCGACATCGTGGACTGTAATGCGGGTGACCATGGAAAGGCGTTCGCCACCAACTTCAACCCCGAGATCAACATCCGCGAGGTGACACAGAAGGGAAAATACTGGGAGAACGGCCAGTGGGTCGAGACTGAACCACACGAGATCCATCAGCCACTCACCTATCCTGAAATTGGGCCCAAAGAGTCTTATGTGATCTTTCACGAGGAGTTGGAATCGCTGGTGAAGAACTTCCCCACCCTCAAGCGGGCTCGCTTCTGGATGACTTTCGGACAGGAATACCTGACCCACCTCAGGGTAATCCAGAACATTGGCATGGCACGCATCGACGAGGTGGAATACAACGGCCAGAAGATCGTACCCATCCAGTTCCTGAAAGCCGTGCTGCCCGACCCGGGTGAGCTGGGAGAGAACTACACCGGGCAGACCTCCATCGGTTGCCGCATCCGTGGTATCAAGGATGGCAAGGAGCGGACCTACTATGTTTACAACAACTGCAGCCACGAGGCAGCCTACAAGGAGACAGGTGCTCAGGGTGTCAGCTATACCACCGGTGTGCCGGCCACCATCGGCGGCATGATGTTCATGAAGGGTCTCTGGAAGAAACCGGGAGTCTTCAACGTGGAGGAATTTAATCCTGATCCGTTCATGGAACAGCTCAACAAGCAAGGACTGCCCTGGCATGAGCTATTCGACGTGGATATTGAGGTCTGACGAGTTTTTTTAAACCTTGCAATCAGATTGCAGGGTTTTTTTATACTTTTGTTGTGCACAACTCATAAAATGAATATATCTCCATGAGTCCCAAAAGCCTGGTAAATATCGGCGATTACAGTAGGGAGGATATCCTGCGCATACTGCAAACCGCATCCCGATTCAAAAAGAATCCCAACCGTGATCTGTTGAAAGGAAGGGTCTGCGCCACCCTCTTCTTCGAGCCCTCTACCCGCACGCGCCTCAGTTTCGAGACTGCTGTCAACAGGTTGCGTGGGCGCATCATCGGCTTCTCGGATGCGGCCACCAGCAGCTCCACCAAAGGAGAGTCGCTCAAGGACACCATCATGATGGTGAGCAATTATGCCGACCTGATCATCATGCGCCACCACCTTGAGGGGTCGGCACGCTACGCTTCCGAGATCTCACCGGTGCCGGTGATCAATGCAGGCGATGGCTCCAACCAGCACCCCACGCAGACATTGCTCGACCTGTTCACGATCTACGAGACACAGGGTACCCTGGAGAACCTTACCATCACAGTGGTAGGCGACCTCAAATATGGCCGTGCAGTACACTCCCTCATCCAGGGACTGTCTCACTTCAAACCCTCTTTTCACTTCGTGGCACCTGACGAACTTGCCATCCCCGACAAGTATAAACTCTTTTGTGATAGACTGGGAATACCCTACCGGGAGCATACCGATTTCTCTCCCGAGGCGATCAACGGTTCCGACATCCTTTACATGACTCGTGTACAGAAAGAGAGGTTCACCGACCTGATGGAGTATGAGAAGGTAAAAAACGTCTATGTTTTACACAATGAAATGCTCAGTGACTCAAAAGAGAACCTGAAGGTGTTACACCCGCTTCCCCGGGTGAAGGAGATCAATCAGGATGTGGATGACAATCCCAAGGCATACTATTTCCAGCAGGCAAAGAATGGAATGTATGTGCGCCAGGCAGTGATCTGCGATCTGTTGGGTATTGAGGTTGATTAACCCATTAATTGAACAAACATTATGAGAAAAGAATTGCAGGTGGCCGCTCTCGAAAATGGGACAGCCATTGACCATATTCCCAGTGATGCCGTATTCAAGGTTGTGACACTCCTGCAACTGCAGAAATTGAACAACCGCATTACCATCGGCAACAATCTGAAGAGTAGCAAGATGGGCTCGAAAGGCATCATCAAGGTCTCCGACAAATTCTTCCGTGAAGATGAGATCAATCGCATCGCGTTGGTGGCACCCAACGTGAATCTCAACATCATCAGCAACTTTGAGGTGGTGGAGAAAAAAAAGGTGGTGTTGCCTGATGAGATTATTGAAATAGTGCGTTGCAACAATCCCAAATGCATCACCAACAACGAGCCGATGAAGACCCGCTTTCACGTAATCGACAAGGAGTTGGTGGAACTGCAATGCCACTACTGCGAGCTTAAGATCAGGAAAGAGGAAATTGAATTGATTTAAAAAGTTTACAGGTTGGCAATCTTTAAAGTTTTAGTTCATATTTCAATGTTCTAAAATTAATTGTTAGATGTTTACAGGTTGAAGAATGAAACAAGACTGGAAACCGGGAACAATGATATATCCGCTACCGGCGGCAATGATCAGCTGCGGTAACACCCCCGAGGAATATAACATCATCACCGTGAGCTGGGTGGGTACCATCTGCTCCGATCCCCCCATGTGCTATATCTCTGTGAGGCCGTCACGCCACTCACATGAGATCATCAAACGTACCGGCAACTATGTGATCAATCTCACTACCGAGGCGTTGGCACGGGCTACCGACTGGTGTGGTGTGCGATCGGGAAGAGATTTTAACAAGTTTGAAGAGATGAAACTGACGGCTGGAAAATCCAAACTGGTAGAGGCCCCGCTGATTGAGGAGAGCCCTGTCTGCATTGAGTGCCGAGTGAAGGAGATCATCCCGCTTGGATCGCATGACATGTTCATCTCGGAGGTGGTTAACGTAAAGGCCGACGATCAGTACCTCGATCCGGTCACCGGTCGCTTCGACATGCAGAATGCCGGATTGCTTGCCTATTCCCATGGTCATTACTACGGATTGGGAAAGAGAATCGGCAAGTTTGGCTGGAGTGTAGAGAAGAAAAAAAAGAAAAAAAAGAAATAACAACCGATTGTTTTTCACAATCCTATTCATAAACAAACAATAGCATCATGCCTGTCAATTTACCCGACAAACTGCCGGCGGTCGAGATACTGAAAAAAGAGAACATCTTTGTAATGGATGATCTTCGTGCATCCACACAGGATATCCGCCCCTTGAAAATACTGGTGTTGAACCTGATGCCACTCAAGATCACCACCGAGACCGATCTGATCCGACTGCTCTCCAACTCCCCTTTGCAAGTGGAGATTGAGTTTCTTGGCCTCTCTTCTCACACCCCCAAGAACACTCCCATCGAGCATCTGATGTCCTTCTACACCACCTTCTCTAAAGTGAAGGATCGATATTTCGACGGCATGATCATCACTGGGGCACCGGTGGAGATGATTCCTTTCAAGGAGGTGACCTACTGGCATGAGATCACCCGCATCTTCGACTGGGCACGCACCCATGTCACCTCCACCTTTTACATCTGTTGGGGAGCACAGGCTGCACTGCACCATTTTTATGGTATCAACAAATATCCATTGGATAAAAAACTGTTCGGTGTATTCCGACATACGCTCAACGATCCTGCGTTCCCTCTATTTCGCGGCTTCGACGACACATTCTACGCACCTCACAGCCGCCACACCACCATCCTGGGGGATGAGATCAGGCAGCGCCCGGAGCTCACCATTCTCTCCGAATCGGAGGATGCCGGCGTATATATTGTCACCTCACGGGGAGGTCGTGAGTTCTATGTGACAGGCCATTCGGAGTATTCCCCCCTCACCCTGCACAACGAGTACCAGCGGGATATGGAAAAAGGGATGGATTCCGTGGAGATTCCTCTGAACTATTACAGAGACAACGACCCGAATCAGCCGCCGTTAGTACAGTGGCGTTCACATGCCAACCTGCTCTACATCAACTGGTTGAACTACTTCGTATACCAGGCCACCCCCTTTAAACACGAAGAGATCGCCCTGCTGGGTGATCTCTAAGGAGAAAAGTCAATCTTTGGAGAGCAGTTAATTGACAAAGTATCAATTGCTCTGTGCAAACTTCAGACAAACCGGTTTGCTCAACAGGATATCCTGTTTTGTGTCATTGAGCAGGCCGCTGACCTCATCCACTGAGAAAACCTGAATCCTGTTTTCATCCCTGCTGGCAACCAACAGGTACTTTCCATTGGGGGTGATTGCGAAATTACGGGGATGACTTCCAGTGGGCTGATACCCCACCCTGGTGAGCGTACCCTCATCGGGATCGATCGCGAAGATGGCAATGCCATCAGCCTCTAAACGGTTGGAAGCATAGAGAAAGCGACCGTCAGGTGACACATGGATGTCTGCACTGCCGCGTGCGCCTACCGTATCGGCTTTAATCGCCTGCTTCTCTGTCAGCTCACCGTTGTGATGGTCATAGACCACTACCTCACCAGACAACTCACCCAGCAGGTAGAGGTATCTGCCTCCATCGGGGTGAAAGGCAAAGTGACGGGGTCCGGTACCTGGGGGAGTCTCTATTTCGGTCATACTGCTCTCTTGTATCACCGGTTGTCCCTGAAAGGGAGTCTCCTGCACCTTGAACCGGTAAAGCTTATCGCTCCCCAGGTCGGCGGCAAAAAGCGAAAGCCCGTCAGGTGAGTAAGCCACACTGTGAAGGTGAGGCTGTTGCTGTCGTGAGCTGTCGGGACCGGACCCGCTGAATTGTATCAGTGAAATCAGCGGCGAAAGGCTGCCATCATCATTCACCTGAAAGGAGGAGATGCTACCCCCACCGTAATTGGCAGTGTGAAGATTGCGTCCCTTCGCATCAATGGTGACGTAACAGGGTCCACTACCCTTCGTTTCCTGCGTATTGATCTTCTGCAGTGTTCCTTTAGCCTTGTCAAAAGAGAATGCATGTACGGCACCTTGCTCACCGTTCTCTCCAACGGCATAAAGAACTTGCTCATCGGGGCTGAAGGCGAGATAGGAGGGGTTGGTCACCTCCACCATGCTCACCGAGTCACTCTTCCCGGTGAGGGCGTCAAAGTGATAGAGATAGATCCCCCTGCTTCCCTCCTCTGAGGTATATGTCCCCACTGCAAGATAAAGCTTGTCGTGGCTGCCCATTGCCAGTGAATCGGCGACAGCAGTTTGATCATCTGATTTACGTGCATCAGAACGATTCCCATTACAGGATATAAAAAGTGTAGTAGCCAGGGTTACAACAGTCATTAATCGGTACATTGTTTTTTGTTTACGGGTCAATACAAATGCGAAAATAACTTTTTTTTACTGTAGTGCAATCTGTTGGTCTAAAAAACATCACATTTTTCCTGAAAAGTTGCGAATATGGGAGAGTCTACGTACTTTTGCACCTTGAAATAACAATTACATAACAAAATCGCAAATTACACTATTATGTTATCCAAGATATTATCTGTTACGGGGCGTCCCGGTCTCTATAAGCTCATCTCCACTGGAAAGAATCTGAACATCGTTGAGTCACTTGGCGATGGCAAACGTATGCCCGTCTACGTGCATGAGAAGGTGGTAGCGCTGAGTGATGTCTCCATCTACACCAACGATGGGGACACCCCCCTACGGGACGTGTTGAAGCGGATGAAGGAAAAAGAAAACGGCGGCAAGGCATCTGTTGCCACCAAGGCATCAGGCAGCGAGCTATTCACTTATTTGAAGGAAGTGCTCCCCGACTATAGCCGTGAAAGTGTATACGCATCTGATGTGAAAAAGATCATCTCCTGGTATAATATTCTAATGGAAAACGGGGTGGACCTCGAAGAGGAGGAGAACCTCGTGACGGAAGAGACAGCATCACCCTCCGCAGAGGAAGCTGAACAAGAATAATGCTGGAGATGTAAGATGACAGTTAACTCATAAGCAGAAAACAACTATCTTTATCCCTTCATAAAAAAAAGCGAATTGAATCTGAAAAACCTACTGACACGTGCCGGCGCAGGTATCATCTACATACTGGTGATACTCGTTGGAATCATGGGGGGGCGCTACTTCTTTTTGTCCGTATTCGGAATCATTCTCGCCATGGGATTGTTTGAATTCTACCGTATGGTGGAAAAAGACACATCGCATGCCATCAGTAAGATATTCAACATCACACATGGGCTGATTCTCTTTGTCTCGGTATATCTCTATCTTGAAAGGATCTCATTCGTGGCACTGCCGATATTCATATTGATATACCTGCTCATCCTCATTGCCTCGGCCATGCTTATCAGGCGTCAGGATATCCTGCACGGCATCATCTATTCGGTTTTCGGTCAGATATACATCACCATGCCCCTGAGCCTGTTGATGATGCTCTCCTATTCCTATCAACAGGATATCACAAGCATCGGTTACAGTTGGTCTCCCTTGCTGGCCCTCTTTGTATTTATCTGGGTGAATGACACCGCTGCCTATTTCATCGGGTCTCTCATCGGCAAGCATAAGCTCATCCCACATATCTCTCCCAAGAAATCTGTTGAGGGTTTTATAGCAGGTATCCTCTTCACAATGCTCTCATCACTTATCTTCGCTCAACTCTTTCCGGAATTATCAACTCTCCATTGGATTGGATTAGCCCTGGTTATTGCCCTTTTTGGAACTGTGGGCGATCTCTTTGAATCGCTGATCAAGCGTACCTGCTCAGTAAAAGATGCCGGTACCCTGATTCCCGGCCATGGAGGCATTCTCGATCGTATCGACAGCCTGCTTGTAGCTGTTCCGGCAGCTTACCTCTTCCTGATCCTCTTTATCAGGTGACTGCTATTTCCCTCGATCCCTGCGAACAAACTTCTGTTATCAATTGTTTCTAAAATGCAGGAAGATGATTCCCACTAACAAACATGTATAACAAACAATAACCACACCATTAAGACTTATCGTCATGAACAAAAAACTGATTGGTTCCAATGCAGGTATTATATGGAACCTGTTAAACAACAAACAGAAATGGAACATCGCTGACCTGCAAGAGGCTACCAGATTGACAGAGAAGGAGATTTACACTGCCATAGGATGGCTGGCCAGAGAGAACAAGATTGAGATTGAAAGAACGCACAATGGTGATGAAGAGTATTACCTTGTGATTGAGTATTACTTCTGAGTTAACATCAGAAATTGTTATACAACAAAGGTCCGGAGCAGATGTCCGGACCTTTGTTTGTTTGGGTTGCTATCGCATTGCTTTCACATCACTCCTTTCTCGCGTAGTCGTTGCTGCCAACGCCATGCAGAAGCCATGGTCTCCTCTACCGACATCTCTGCCTTCCATCCCAGCACCTCATTCGCTCTGTCAGGTTGCGCCCATATCTGTTCAATATCACCCTCACGTCGTCCAACAATCTGGTAGTTGAGCGGCATTCCGGAGATCTTCTCAAAGAGGGCAATCAGCTCCAATACCGACAGTCCCGTACCGGTACCCAGGTTGAATATCTCTACAGGTTCATCCGACTGATCCTCCAACATCCGCTCAATGGCTTTGACGTGCGCTTTGGCCAGATCCACCACATTGATGAAGTCACGGATACAGGAACCATCAGGTGTGTTGTAATCATTTCCGAATACACTTAGCTGCTGCCGGATGCCAATACCGGTTTGGGTAATGTAGGGTACCAGGTTCTGTGGAACTCCCAGTGGCAGTTCACCGATTTCAGCAGAGGGATGGGCTCCTATTGGATTGAAATAACGAAGGATAATACTTTTGATTGGAGCTCCCGAGTGGACATAATCCTGAATGATCTCTTCATTGATCTGTTTTGTATTCCCGTAGGGTGATGCTGCCGGTTTGATGGGTGCCTCCTCATCTATGGGATTGGTGTCGGGTTCACCATACACGGTACAGGAAGAGGAGAATACGATGCCCTTCACCTTGTGTTCCGGCATCAACTCAAGCAGGTTGACCAATGAGACCAGGTTGTTTCGGTAGTATAACAGTGGCTTTTGTACCGACTCTCCCACCGCTTTGCTGGCAGCGAAATGGATGATACCATCGAAGGTGTGTTTCCTGAAAAGCGCCTTCAACGCTTCCATATCGGTACAGTCCAACTTGTCGAAGTGTGGACGGATACCGGTAATGCGTGTAATACCTTCAATTACATCGGCATTTGAGTTGGATAGGTTGTCTACAATAACCACCTCGTATCCTGCCTGTTGCAGTTCAACAACGGTATGGGAACCGATATAACCTGTACCCCCTGTTACTAGTATTTTACTTGCCATATAATTTATTAAATGTTTGATTGATCTCTCTGATGGATTGTCCAGCTTCTTGCACAAATTTACAAAATAAAACGGCATCAGCTGTCTAATTGCGCACAAAAGAATATACTTTTGCAGAAAAAAAATGAATGTCAACAATCTGCCCAAAGAGGTTGCACTGAGAAAGCCGATATGGGAAAAATGGTATGCGAAGAACAAACGCCGTCTAATGAAAATGGATCGGGAGATAATGCAGTTGCACCTTGAAGCAGAGAAAGAGACCGATTGTCTGGCTTGTGGAAACTGTTGCCGCTCACTGGGGCCGATGATCCTTCCCGAAGATGTGGACCGCATGGGCAAGGCTCTGCGCATCAAACCTTCGGTGGTCATTGAGCGTTATCTCCGGACCGATGAGGATGGAGACAGGGTGTTCCGCACCATGCCCTGCCCTTTTCTAAGCAATGACAACTATTGCGCCATCTATGAGAACAGGCCCAGGGCATGTCGCGAATATCCCCATACCGACCGTAAAAAGTTCTACCAGATTTTCAGTCTCTCGGTGAAAAACGCGGAGACCTGCCCCATCGTTTTCAAAGTACTGGAAAAACTGACATCCGGAGGATGACCGCCTGGGTGGTTGTCTGTTTACTTTTTTTTACTACATTTGTAAAAAATGTGATCATTCACCCCCGATCTGCATGGCATTCAGCGTCAAAACATACTATCACAAAGAAGAGCTGCCGCAAATGGAAGATATTAACTTCTTCCACTCTCCCGACGCTTTCGACTGGTACAGTTGCATACCCGCATACACCCCCTTCATGCTGGTAGCCTTCAACGACGAGAAACCGGTAGCCGCCCTCTTTGCCATCATCGCCCGTAAAAACAGACTGCTACACCATTCACTCTTCAGACGATGTATCATCAACCAGCCACCCTCATTTTTCGGGAGTGATCTGCCGCAGATAGAGCTCTTTGAGTTGCTTATCACCCGCCTTGTGGAGGAGGTGAAGCACAAAGTGTTTCTCATCCGATACGAGAATCTGGGCAACGCTATCTTCGGATATAAGGGGTTTCGCGAGAATCAGTTCTACTCGGTGAAATGGATCAACATCTGCAACTCGTTGCAACGACGAAGAAAGATATGGGACCAGCTCACACCCTCCCGCAAGAACCAGGTAAACAGAGCATTGAAGAAAGGGGTGCAAATGGTAGAGGTAACCACTGACGATGATCTGCCTGAAATCTACCGACTTATCAGGGATACAAACCAGAAGAAGATAAGACGCCGTTTACCCCCCTATAACTATTTTGAGAATTTCTACCAACACTATGTAAAAGAGGGTAAAGGCAAGATCCTACTCACACGCTACCAGGGCAAGATTATTGGCGGGGCCATACTTGGCTTCCAGAAGAGAGAGAAAGTCTATTGCCTTTTTTACTGGGGTAAATCGAAGCGCTACAAACTGCTATATCCTACCATTTTCACCATCTATTCAGCCATGAAACAGTCGGAAGATGAGGGCTTTCACTATTTCGACTTCATGGACGTAGGGTTTATCCACAAAAACAGCGGTCGGTCACGTTTTCTCCTTCAGTTCGGGGGAAAACAGAAAGCAACCAGACGCTGGTATCGCCTTAACTGGGGTTTGCTCAATTTCTTTGCCAACAGATTATACGACTGATGCCGTAACTTTGAAACAGGAGGCATCCCATACCCAAGATATGCAAATAAACGCAAACAATTTGGCGGATTGAACCACTACAAGGGAAGAAATACTAAATTAATTTAAAAAGAAACTTTTTTCCGTCATATTCTTTGGAAAAATGCCGTGATGCATGTACATTTGTAACGTGTTTTTCATGGTATTAGATTTAAGGTTAACAATGAAGATTGGTTGTCGTGAGACAACCATTTCTTTTTTATACCCCTCCTACCGATATTTCTCCCACAATGCAGAATGGATAATCTCTTTAGACCGGTCGATCAGAACGGCCAGTTCCTCGTCGCTGAGCGATGTTGTAGGGATTGGATCGTGAATAATCAATTCAAGCCTTCCCGGTTTGATCTGCCGGCTGTTTCGTTTCAGCACATCATATGGCCCATTGATGGTTAGTGGAACCACTGGCAATTCAAGATCCCGTGCAATATGATAGGCACCACGCTTGAAACGCCCCATCTTACCGGTGAGGGTACGCGCACCTTCAGGAAAGATCACCATGGAAACACCATCAGTGATTTGCGCCTTGGCTCTTTCAATGGTAGCAGCACGGGCTGTAGTGGTAGAGTTGTCTACAAAGACATGTCCTGCCTTTTCTGAGGCATACCCCACAAATGGAATCTTTCGCAGACTCTGTTTTTGTATCCATTTGATGTTCTGGTTCAGGAAACCATAAACCAGAAAAATATCAAAAGCTCCCTGATGGTTGGCTACAAAGACATATGATTGCTTGGGATCAAGTTTCTCATGACCTGAACATTTCACCCTGCAGAGTGCCAGCCAGCAGGTAATCCGGCTCCAGATGTGTGGAGGATAATATCCCCAGAAGCGGTTTCCAAAAAAGGGAGTCATAATCATCACCGTTACAGCGGTAAGAAAGGTGATCAACAAAAAAAACGGCATGAAAATGATCCATTGATAAAGAAATCGAGCAATTATTTTCACAGCTTATGCATTCTACGGATGAACAATTCACAAAAATAAACAAATTAACAGATGTCACACGGCTCCATGACTCTTTTTTGACCTAAAACTCCATTTTTAAACGATGGTTCCGTTTTTTATATCAATTTATTTCCTGGTTTGTCGATTTTTGTGTTTATTTGCGTTACGAAATCAAAATCATAATTATTATACACATGAAAGAATTTGCGAAGTACTTCGGAGTAATTGTAATGCTCATTGGCGTTGCACTATTGGTGATACCCTTCCTTACGGGCGCTACAAACAATACCAGTCTGATCATCGGGTTGTTATTGGTGGTGGAGGGTATGCTGGGCCATATCTTCATCAACAACATGAAAAAAGGAAGCAAGCTTAGCAACATCATTTGGGCCATCATTCTTTTGTTCATTCCTTATCTTCTCTTTTTCTTCTTCAAGAAGAAGGCATATAGCGAAGAGGAGATGGCAGTTTATAATTAAGTAAGCCGCCTGAATACAGAATCAAAAAACAAACCCTGAGACAATGTCTCAGGGTTTGTTTTTTGAGAAACATTTCAATGCTCTATTCGCATCACGTAAAGCTGAAAATTCTCATAACGTTTCACCACTACCTCTTCTCCCTTCTCAATAAAACCTTTCAGCGAAACAGCATCATAATATGTTCCCTCCAGGAATATCTTCCCCGAAGGACGGAGTACCGTGGCAGCCACGCCACTCTTTCCCGTCAGCAGGCGGGGTTCCATCGGCACCGAGACAAAGCCCTCCTCATCGGCATTGAGGGCAGCATTTCTTAATATACCCGGTTTGCCGATCCTTCCGGTAAGATAGATGATCAGCACCATCCCCATACCCATGCCTCCCAGCACGATCATCACCGCGCGAAAGAGTCCGGCAGCATCTACCCCCTCCAGGCTGAAACGTATGTTCCCTACGAGTGCAAGCACCAGTGAGGAGAAGATGAAAACGATGCCGGCTATACCGGGAACACCGAACCCGGGAAAGACAAACAACTCAAATACGATAAAAATCAGTCCCAGCACAAAAAGAAGTACCTCCCAGTTCTGTGCATATCCGGTGAGATAAAGCGGAGTGAAGTAGAGTAAGGCTGCCGTGATGGCCAATGCTGTGGGAAAACCCATGCCTGGTGTTTGCAGTTCGAAGTAGATACCACCGATGATCAGCATGATCAGCAGTGCCTGTACCACACCACTGGTAAGAAAACCCTTTACCCTGTCATAAAAGGTGGGGTTATAGGTCTCCAGTCGATATTCAGTCATACCCAGTCGGGTCACTATCAATTCATGGAGGCTCTCGGAGATACCCTCGCAGTAACCCAGCTCCATGGCCTGAGTGGCTGTAAGCGTCAATATCTGCGTCGAATCGGCATATCCTGTTACTACAATCCGTTCATCCACCATTGCCTCTGCAACCGACGGATCCCGTCGCCACCGCATCAACGTATCCCCATCAACGATGGTTGTTATTTTACCGTGGCTCTCGGCCGTGGCACGCATGATGCCACGCATGTAAGACTGGTACTTGTCAGGAGCCGCAGCACCTGTTGCCCCTTCCACCACTGTTGCCGCTCCAATGGAGGCACTGTTTCGCATGAAGATGCTATCACAGGCAATGGCAATCAGCGCACCCGCCGATGCTGCATTGTTGTCGATGAAAACATATACCGGCAGGGAGCTGTTGAGGATGGCAGTGCGCATGGAATCAGCCTCGAGCACCCCTCCCCCATAAGTGTTCATGTGTAGCAATATTGCATGAGCCTCTTTTTGTCTGGCTTCATGCATTCCGTTTTGCAGGTGAATCCAACTGTTACTGCCAATGTTCTCACGGATATTGATCCGGTAGATCAGTGGTGTTTCATTCTGCGCTGTGATATTGCTGAAGAGAAGTGAAAAAAGAAGGAGTAACGCTCCCTGTAAATTTTTCATTTTTTAATAGTTATAGTGGAACAAAGATAATAGATTTACGTTTCAGCCGATCACTTTCATCAAAAATGTGTATATTTGTCGTTCAATTTAACAGTATGAGCACAATTTTACTAAGCATAGGATCCAACACTTTCGCTAGGACCAACATTGACAAAGCCCGGAGGATGTTGACGCGCCTCTTTCCAGGCATCATCTTCAGCGAATCAGTCTTGTCGGAACCAGACGATGAGCGTTACTCCTTTCTTTTTCGGAATGTGCTGGCAATGGCTGAGACAGATTACTCACCCGTGGAAGTGATTGACAAGATCAAACAGACTGAACGTGCCGTTGGTCGTTCACCGCGTGACAAGTACATTGGGAAGGTGATCATCGACATTGATTTGATCCGGTACAACGATGAGATTCTGCGTCCCGAAGATTTTCAACGGGAGTATCTGCAACAACTCCTCACTACCTTCACTCCACCGGTCGATTAATTTAATCGGGTGACCGATTTCACCCCCTTCACCGCCTTCAGTTTCCTGATAAGTTGCTCCAACATTGAGGTGTTGGCAAGCATCACCGATATGTTCCCCTGAAAAAGGCCGTCGTTCGAATCGATGGAGATGGCACGCAACTGTACCCCCTCCTCTTTTGATATGATCGACATCAGGTTGGCTACAATGTTGATCTGGTCATTGCCTATCACTCTCAACACGATGGTGTAGTTGGAGCTGCCGGTAATTCCCGACCAACGTGCCTTGATGACACGATAGCCGAAACGTGAGAACAGGTCCTGTGCGTTGGGACAGTTAATCCTGTGAATTTTGATGCCCTGTGAAGAGACGAAGCCAAAGATCTCATCCCCAAAAATAGGATTGCAACACTTTGCCAACTTGTAATCGACGCCGGTCAGGTCTTGATCGATCACCAGCTCATCACTGCTGTGGCTCTCACGAGAATCGGTTTTGAGGGTGAACTGGCCAGCACTTACCTGTTGAATAGCATCACGGCTCTCGCTTTCCCTGCTCTCCAGTTCCAGATAACGATCTATCACCCAGTTTACATCCAGCTTCTCTGCAGCGATATCCGCATAGAAATCAGTAACAGTCTTGTATTTCAGCTTCTTGATCAACTGCATCAGGTGGGAGTCGTCAACCTCGATCTTACGGTTTTTCATCCGTCGCGAAAGCGTCTCCTTGGCAATATCTACCTGCTTGCCCGCTTCCTCTTTGAGCAGTTGGCGAATCTTGGTGCGGGCACGAGAGGTAATCACAAAACTGAGCCAATCCTGCTTAGGCGTCTGATGTGACGAAGTGTTAATCTCCACCTGGTCGCCACTCTTCAGCAGGTGCTTGATCGGTACGTTCTTGCCGTTCACCCTGCCTGAAATGCAGGTAGCACCCAGCTTCGAATGGATGGCAAATGCAAAGTCCAGCACGGTAGCTCCTTTGGGAAGCTTGAAGAGGTCACCCTTGGGTGTGAAGACAAAAATCTCCTCCTCATAAAGGTCTAGCTTGAAATCGGTCAGTTTCTGGCTCAGGTTGGACTCCTTATCTTCGAGCGATTCACGCAACGTGGTGAGCCAACTGTCCAGCGTCGATTCCTCCTTCACCCCTTTGTATTTCCAGTGGGCTGCCAGTCCCCGCTCAGCAATCTCATCCATGCGGCGGCTTCTGATCTGTACCTCCACCCATCTTGAATTGGGCCCCATCACAGTGATGTGCAGCGATTCATATCCGTTGCTCTTAGGGATGGAGAGCCAGTCCTTCAAACGTCGGGGATTGGGCTGATACATGTCGGTGATCACCGAATATACCTGCCAGCACTGCGCTTTCTCCTGATCGGCCGGTGCATCCAGGATCACGCGTATGGCAAAGAGATCGTATATATTCTCAAAATCAATCTTCTGCTTTTTAAGCTTGTTGAGAATGGAATGAATCGATTTGGTACGCCCTTTGATGTCGAAGGTAAGTCCTGTTTTCGCCAGCCGCTCCTCTACCGGTTCAATAAATTCACGAATATACTTCTCTCTTGAGCGCTTGGTCTCATTCAGTTTTTGTGCCACATAATCGTATGACTCCCGGTCGGTATATTTGAGGGATAGATCCTCCAGCTCCGATTTGATGCTATAAAGACCCAAACGATGTGCCAGGGGAGCATACAGAAAGGAGGTCTCCACTGCAAGGTCAAGCCTACGCGAACTCTCGCCACCCTTGGCATCACGCATCAGCTGCAGCTGCCTTGCAATCATCACGAAGACCACACGGATATCCTCAGCCATCGAAAGCAGCAGTTTCATGTAATTCTCCGACTCCACTGCCATGCGTTTGTCACTGAAACGGCTGATCTTCTTCAATCCCCGCAGAATCACTTCCACCTCTTCACCAAAGTGCCGCCCGATATCCTCCAGTTGATACTGTTCAGTAACCGCTGCACGATAGAGCAATACGGCACATACCGTAGGTTGTCTGAGACCTATCTCATTGATGGTTATCAGCGCTGTTCGCATCTCCAGGATCAGGGAGTTAAAAGCATCCTCTTCGCCCGAAGCAGCAGACTGCAGGGAGCTCCTGACCATCTCCTTGAGCCGTAACAGCTTCTCTTGCTCCATTGACTGGCGCAAAAAAGAATATAACCTTCGATAGAGTTGCAGAAACTCGCGGCGTTCGATGGTCTGCTTGTCGTTCATCCTTTTATGGTTGTTTGTAATGCTCATACAAATGTACAATTTTCCGCTAAAATATGTAATCCTCTCATCAGAAAAGTAAAGCGTGAGCTTCCACTACTCTTGTGCAAGCGAACCAGAATATCTATATTTGTATTTCATTCATTGCGAAAGATTACCATGCGAAAGATCATCACCATGCTCTTAACCATCCTCCCCATGCTGGCATATGCACAGCAAAGCGAAACCATCCAGCTGAACGAAGGCTGGCAGTTCTCACAGATGAACAGCGACCAATGGTACGATGCTGATGTCCCGGGCTCGGTACAGCGCGACCTGGTGCGGCATGGTGTGTTGCCCGATCCCTTCTACGGCACCAACGAGGAGCAGTTGCAATGGGTAGAAGATGTAAACTGGGACTTCAAAAAAACATTCAACGTCTCCGCTGCACAGCTGCAACATGACGAAGCATTGCTCCAGTTTGAAGGCCTGGACACCCATGCCGAAGTGTTCCTGAATGGTTCACGCATCCTTCGTACACAGAACATGTTCATCGGATACGAGGTCAGGGTGAAAGAGTTGCTTGTAGAGGGCGAGAACAATCTCTATATCCGTTTCCACTCACCCATAGAGGCCATGATGCCGGCACGTGATTCTTTCGGATACGACTATCCTGCCGTCAACGACCATCGGGAGGAGAAGCTGAGCATCTACAGTCGAAAAGCACCCTACCACTTTGGCTGGGACTGGGGTATCCGCATCGTGCAGATGGGTATCTGGAAACCTGTTTCACTTCTCCTCTACAACGACGCAAGAATAGAGGATTACTATGTAAAACAGCAACTGGTGACGGAGGAGAAGGCAGAGATCGAACATCAGCTCACCATTCACGCCCTCACGAAAGGTGACGCCACACTCTCTTATGGTTATGCCCTCAACGGGAAGGTGCTGAAATCAGAGCAGAAAGAGATGTATCTGGCCGCAGGGGTGAATAACCTCTCCTTCCCTGCCACCATCACCGATCCACAACGCTGGATGCCGGTGAACTGGGGCGAGCAGCATCTCTACGACTTCTTCGTGACAGTAACGCGTGGCGACCACCTGATTGCGGAGAAGCACCTCCGCACGGGGCTGCGCACAGTGCGCCTGGTACAGGAACCCGATGAGCATGGTCGTTCCTTCTACTTCGAGGTGAACGGCATACCCCTTTTCGCCAAGGGTGCCAATTACATCCCCGGCGAGATCTTCACCACGCAGCAGGATGAAGCCTACTACGAGAATATCTTCGACCAGATCACCGATGCCAACATGAACTTTGTACGCGTATGGGGTGGAGGCATCTATGAGAATGAAGAATTTTACCGACAGGCTGACGAGAGGGGTATCCTGATATGGCAGGACTTCATCTTCGCGTGTGCACCCTACCCCTCCGACGACCTCTTCCTTACCAACGTAAGGGAGGAGGCGATCTATAACATCAAACGGCTCCGCAATCATCCCTCCCTCGCCTTCTGGTGCGGCAACAATGAGATAGATGAGGCACTCACCTACTGGGGTTGGGATAAGCAGTACCCAAAAGAGGTGATGCAAGCCTGGCAGGAGGGATACGACAAGACCTTCCGACAATTACTCCCCTTGCTGGTTGAAGAACATGATGGTACACGCAGCTACATTCACGGATCACCCTATGATGCCAACTGGGGAAACACGGAGAAGTTCGCTTCGAGCGACGTGCACGACTGGGGCCTCTGGTATGGTCATCTCCCCTTTGAAGCGATGGCAGAGCGGCTACCCCGCTTTGCCAGTGAGTTCGGCTTCCAGTCGTTTCCCGAGATGAAAACCATCCGATCCTTCGCACCCGAGGAACAATGGGCATTGGAGAGTGAGGTGATGCAGGTGCACCAGAAGGCGACTACCGGCAACTCACTTATCAAGAAATACATGGAGATGTACTTCCCGGAACCGAAGAGTTTTGAGGATTTCGTGTACATGGGACTGGTGATGCAGGGCAACGGCATGGAAGAATCGGTGGAGGCGATGCGTCGTGGCAGGCCCTACTGCATGGGAGCACTCTACTGGCAGATCAACGATGACTGGCCGGTGGTATCCTGGTCCAGTATCGACTACTATGGCAACTGGAAGGCACAGCATTACAGGATGCGCAACGTGTTGGCACCACTGGCACTGGGAGTGGATGAAAAAGAGGGCATGCTGCACTACTACACCTTGTCGGATTATCTCTCCGATAGGAATGACCTGACACTCACAGTACAGGTGATCGACTTCACGAAAGGCATCCAAAAGGAGTTCCGGGAAAAGGTAAGTGCGACGGCAAACGCCAGCACCATTGTCAAAAGTTACAAGCTGTCCGATCTGTTGAATGAGGATGAGAAGGCACACACCATGCTTCATGCCTTCCTCACGGACAGTAATGGTGAAGTGATCTCGCGCAAGGAACATTTCTTCTACTGGCCCAACCGGCTGATGCTGCCGCTGACAACAATAGAAAGCAGCGTGGAATACGCCGATGGCGAGTACCGGGTAACGCTCTTCAGTGAGAAGCTGGCCAAAGATCTCTTCTTGGAGATACCTGTTCAGGGAGCCCGTTTCAGTGACAACTTCATCAACCTGTTGCCGGGACAACAACGCACCATCGTCATCCGTTCCCCGCAGTTGAAAGCCGCAGATAGAACAGCTGTAACTGTAAAGCATATGCGGGAGACATACTGACATGAACATCAACAACACTGACAATCTGCAACATGAACCTGAGAAACAGAGGTTATCCATCTTGCTGATGGTTGCCACCACCTCTTTTCTGGGCACCTTTCTCATCTCGGCTGTCAACATTGCCCTTCCAACAATAGGCAAAGAATTTAACTTCTCTGCCGTGGGCCTGAGCTGGATCATCTCCTCTTTTATATTGGCAATGGCTCTCTTCATGATTCCCGTTGGGGCCTGGGGCGACCGTCATGGCAGCAGCCGTTTCTTCAAGCTGGGTGTGTTGCTATTCTCCCTCTCCTCACTCTTCTGCTGGATGGCACCCGGGGGTGAGTGGCTCATTGCCGCCCGTTTTCTGCAGGGGGTGGGTGCTGCCTTCACCAGCACTACAGGGCAAGTATTGCTGGTCTCTTCCTATCCCTCACACAAAAGGGGACAGGTCCTTGGCATCTCCGTCTCGGCTGTTTATGCAGGTCTGGCGCTGGGTCCCCTGCTGGGGGGAATCATCACCCTCTATGCGGGATGGCGCCTGCTCTTCCTGATTGTCGCCCTCCTCGGCTTTGCCACGTTGCTGCTGACCTTTCTCAAGCTGAAGGTGCCTGCAAGAAAACAAGACACTTCCACCTCTAATGATGGCAAAGGCACGTTCCTCTTCATGGCGGGACTCACGGCCCTTGTTTACGGTTCCACGCTGATTCCCGACCTCGCAGGATGGCTGCTCATGGCGGGCGCACTGATACTGCTACTAATCTTCTGGCGACACGAAAAGAGAACACAACATCCGCTGTTCGAGGTGCGTCTCTTCACCCACAACCGCCTCTTCACCTTCTCCAGCCTCTCGGCACTGATTAACTATACCGCCACCTTCGCCATCGTCTTCTTCCTCAGCCTCTACCTGCAAAAGATTCAGGGGCTCTCCCCCCGTGATGCGGGTGCGGTAATCATTGCCCAGCCGCTGATGATGACCCTCTTCTCCCCGGTGGTGGGGCGTCTCTCCGACAGGATTGAACCTCGCTACTTCGCCACGACAGGCATGGCAATATGCTCCTCGGGACTGGCAATGCTGGGCATGTTGGGTAGCCGCACACCCATCTGGGTGATCATCGCCATTCTCGTCTGGGTGGGTCTCGGCTTTGCCCTCTTCTCCTCTCCCAACATGAATACCATCATGGGATCGGTAGAACGGAGCAGCTATGGGCAAGCCTCAGGACTGGCAGCCTCCATGAGGGTCTTCGGACAGATCATCAGCATGAGTGTGGTCACCCTCCTGTTCACCATTTATTTCGGGAACTTAACCGTAGAGGCGGTGGAGGAGGAGATGTTTCTGAAGGCAATGCGACTGGGATTCCTCATCTTCGCCCTGATTGGCATCCCTGGAATCTATCTCTCTTACAATAGGGGAAACATGAAAAAACAATAAAAACATCGCCCCTGTCGTTTTCTGATCATCGATTAAGGTATACTCCCAAACAGGGGGATCACAACAAATTATTCCTGCATAAATGTATAACACAATTTTGTGGTATATTTGTCTGGCAGAGAAATATTTTACCCATTGTTCTAATGATCTTACACCATGCATTTCAAGAACATCACAACACACACCTTCCTTACATTGGGTTTCATGCTGGTTTCGATGAATGGAACCTCTCAAGACAGGGATAGTCTTGAGAACCAGTTGAGCAACAGGAATCTTCCCGTAGTTACTTATCTGAACATTTGCGATGAGTTGAGCTGGAGCTACCTCAACGATGATTTCGGGAAAGCGAAACGGTTCGCATTACAGGGAATTGAAAGGGCACGATCGGAGAATATACCCACCATGGAAGCCACTCTCTATCGCAACCTGGGGGTGGCTTATTACATGAACAGCCAGATGGATTCGGCACAACTATGGCTGGATCGTTCTCTCGATTTGGCGATCACATTAAAGGACGAGAAGCTGGAAGCAGCCGTGTATGGTGCCATAGGGAATCTGCACAACGTGACGGGAGCATATCAGGAAGCGCTTTCCTATTACCTGAAAGCACTTTCGATGTTTGAATCGCAAGGCAACAATGAACGCATCAGATCGCTCCTGGGAAACATTGGCACACTCTATCACAGCCTGTTGAACCTGAACCAGGCTGAAAAGTATTACCTGGAGCTTGAAAAGGAGAGTAAGTTGGCAGGCGACACCTACAACCTGGGCCGTGCCTATGATGGTCTGAGCCGGATAGCCCTCAGGGAGAAAGATTTTGACAAATCGCTCGGATATTCCATCTCAGCGGCGGAAATATTCCACAACAGCAACCAGCAGTTGGAAGAGGCCATTGCCCTGCAGGGAATAGCCATGGTGTATTACAGCCATTACCGGGATTACCCTACAGCCAAAGAATATGCCCTGCGGGCATTGAAACTGACGCAAGAGAGCGGCTACCCGGCACATATCGCCGGCTCGTTGAACATCCTCTCAAACATCCACTTCAACGAAAAGGATTACCAAAACTGCCGTCAATCAGCCCGAGAAGCAATCCGCATCGATACAACAGATGCCAACGTCACCTCCAATCTCTATGCCAACATGGTCCGGTCGGGCATTTTCCTGGACAACAACGAGGAGGCACTGCACTATTTTGACAAGTATAGGGCTCTGATCGATGAACGCTCCACCCAAGAATTCGAATTGTCAATGGCGGAGCTCGAGAAAAAATATGAGACGGAAAAAAAGGAGATGCGTATTTCATCTTTGGAAAGAGAACGAAAGCTCTATGGAATTATCCTCTTTTCGGCTCTTTTTATTTTAGTGCTGCTCCTGTTAATGGTCTGGTTTCGCCAGAAATCCATCCGCAGTGAAAAGAGATTAGCCGAACAAAAAATCCTCCATCTGGAGCAGGAGAAACAAATCGTCGCCACACAAGCCGTGCTGGATGGTGAAACGGCTGAACGCACCAGGCTGGCACGTGACCTGCACGATGGGCTTGGCGGGATGCTCTCGGCTGTGAAACTGAATCTGTTCGACATGCGGCAGGATGTGATCATTGAAACGGAAGATGTGGAGCGTTTCAACAGGGTGATGGAGATGCTCGATAACTCCATGAGAGAGCTACGTCGCGTGGCTCACAACATGATGCCCGAATCTCTGTCGCGTTATGGATTGAAAGTCGCACTTGAAGATTTCTGCCTCAGTCTCCCCAAGGTCACATTTCATTTTTTTGGTGAGGATCAGAGAATCGATCACAAATCAGAGAACACGTTGTATCGCGCGGTATTCGAGCTAATCAACAATGCTATCAGGCATGCAGAGGCGGAACATATCAACGTACAACTCATACAGCAAGCCGACAGGGTCTCAGTAACGGTCCAGGACGACGGCAAAGGATTTGATCCTGGCATGGTTAGCCAGGGAGCAGGACTTAAGAACGTTCAAAACAGGATCGGTTCGGCGGGCGGCACGGTAGACATTCATTCGGTTACGGGCCAGGGCACCGAAATCACGCTTGAAATTGACCTTTAAAATGACAAAGCATGACACAATAAGCCTCCTGATCGTGGATGACCACCGCATCCTGGTAGAAGGTTTGATAAAACTCTTCGGTAACTCGGAGGTCATTCAGGTGACGGGTATTGCCTATTCCGGCAAGGAATGCAGAGAGATTTTATCGATGAGAACTCCCGATGTGATTTTACTCGACATCAGTTTACCCGACGTGAGCGGCATCGATCTCTGCAAGGAGATCAAGGAACAATATCCGGAGATCAGGATCGTGGTATTGTCCAGTTTCAGTGAGTATGCCATGGTGCGTAGAATGTTCGAGAGCGGAGCCTCAGGCTACGTTGTGAAAAACGCAATGCCCGAAGAGATCATCATGAGTGTGGAGAAAGTGATGGAGAATGAAACCTTTCTCTGTGAAGAGATCGACCTGCTGATGCGCAAACGCACCCACAACCCCGTGTGGCTTACCCCACGGGAGAAGGAATTGCTTCGCCATATCGTGGATGGATACACCAACCCGGAGATCGCGGAAAAAATGTATCTGGGTGTAGAGACCATCAACAGCTACCGCAAAAACCTTCTCATCAAGATGGGTGCCAGAAATACCGCCCTGCTAGTACGAATGGCTCTGGAGCAGAAACTGATATAACATCCTCGCAAGTATCTCCCTGACAATCCTATTATAATCCTAAACCGGGAAAGACGTCTGTATTTTGCCTATTCTTGGCTGGATATACGTCTCTATCCCCTCATGATCCCCTCATAAAAGTATGAGGGGATCATGAGGGGATACCAGCCAAAGTCCTGACTAAATATTACCCTTTACTACATTTCGGTGAAAAGAACATCACCCGGTATTTCAAACTTTTCTTGCGGCGGAACCACCTCCTCAATCGATGTAACCCGGGAGGTAGTGCTGATACCCATTGCCTCTCCCTCCATCTGCATCATGACATTGCCCCACATCACATAGTCCACATGGGTACCCTTGTCACTCTTCATTCGCATCTTGCGACACTTGTACCCAAGGAGCTCCATCTCACCCAGATCTTCCATGTTCATCTTTCCCAATAACTCATCCGTCAATGTTTCCACATCGACTCCCATTGGGTTGATTAGCCTTGTACGGGTAAAATGCTCACCGCTCTTCTTATCCAGATCGATTTTCCAGTGGTCGTCACCTTTAATGATCTCCAGCGTGTGTGAGGAGTAGTCCTCCCCCATGATCTCCATGGGTACGGTTGTTTCAATTGCCTCCCATTCGCCCCACTTGTCAAAATAGGTGACAACGTTCATCTCCACACCCATAGCTTCAGAGGTGGAGTGAATGATTCCCTGTTCAAGGGGATATCTTTTTTTTCCTGCCTCAGCCTGCAACTCGTTCAATGATAATTCCTTTACCTTTGATTCACTTCCTTTCTTGTTTTCTGAACAACTTCCAAAGCACAGGAGCAAGCACATAACAGATACAATTGTCTTCATGATTGCCAGCATTTTAGTTAGTTACCTTATACGTTGTCAATTTATTCATTTCCATTCGTTTATTTAATTATCCTGCTTTTAAGCGATTGGTAGGTCAGGCTGCTCCCCACCAGTGAAGCCAACTTGTCTGCCACTTTCTCCGGAACTGATATATCGTCGCCATCTGCTTCCAGGGTGAAATAGACATCCCCCACCCGGCCCTTATAGTAGCTGGAGTAACGCACCATTTTCTTTCCGTTCCATTCATCCATATAATTAAAACTGCCACCAGCACCCCACTCCTTTATTTTGATACCCGTCAGCTTTTCACCGTGTTTGGGATGTATTCCTTTATTTAACTTATCAAGCTCCATTTTTAAAACCAGGTTCTCAAGTTCAATCCGCTCACTAACATGCTCATTCTGACTATCTGAATCATAGAGATCAACGACTACGATGAAATTGTAACCCTTGCCATCATTCCTTCCGGTCAGTGTGTCAAACATTATTCCTGCATAATTGGGTATTAAGACGCAGGTTACTTTGCCAATGGTACGACACCCCTCAGGAAGAATTTGGAGCAGCTCATCTGGTAGATCAAACATATGGAACTGTGCCCCTTCTTCGTCATACTGACCCAACACTTCACCTGCACCCTGAAAACCACCCAGCATCTGCCGGATGTCGGGAAATTCAGACATCTCACCCTCACCGAGCTCCTTCACAAGATTCTTCATATCCGGTAGAAATTGATCAGGAGTATAAGAAACAATTGTGTCCGACACGTTCATGGCAAAAACGCAACAAAATATCAGGTGGCTAAGTAGTAGAATGCCAATTTTTTTCATGATCTATCGTATCTCAAAGTTTAATAAGTTCCACCCTGCGGTTCAGGGCCTTGTTTGCCGGCGTATCATTGGGTGCAACAGGTGTGGTTTCTCCTGCACCTTCTGTTTCCATCCGCGAGGCATCGATGCCGAACTTGCTCACCAATTCGCTTTTCACCGACTCGGCACGGCGTTGCGAAAGCTCCAGGTTTTTGGCATCATCTCCATCGCTGTCAGTATGTCCCAGAATCTTCACCTTCACCGACTCATTTTCCTTCAACACATCGGCGATGCTTTTCAGCGTACCGAACGATTCGGGTTTCACCTCCGCCTTGTTCACATCGAAGGTGATACCGTAGGTGACCAGCTTACCTTCAGTAATGAGCTTGCTCCGAGTATCGGGCGATGCAGTGGTGATTTTCAGGTTCGAAATATAGGGAGCACTGTAGCGATCCCATCCCGAGAAGCGCATCCTGTTGAACTTGACACCGGGATAGATATTGGTGGGCATGTCCAATACCTTCGCATTCCGGTGATAGATGCGCACCCTCCGTTTCTGGATCCAGATGATTACATGGTTCACCTGTTCACGGACCACCGTGTTTCGTGACGCCTGGCCATTAATCCAGTCCTCGTTATCCTTGTAACCTTTGGTCTCCCACACATCATGGCTGGCTACGATATGCAATCCTGCTTCCCCCGGGTAAAGGCCGTCGTTCATCTCCTGCGATTTACCTTCCTGCTCCTGATAGAGGGTGAACTGTGTGCCATAGTTGAAACTTTCATCCGGAATGATATCGAACTCAACGATGAAGTTTTCCGGAAAGTCGATCTCTCGGGTATAACAATAAGTTGCATCCTCCCCGTTCATGTGAAACCATTTCCCGGAGGCGATATTCACGGTCTTTACCTCACCGCCGCTGTTGGTAGTCCAGAGTGCCGGGAAATCGCCGATGGCATCCTGCGAGAAATCTTCGAAATAGAGAATCTGATCGCCCGGCACGAAATCATACTGACTCGTTCCAGTCAATTTTTGCGGGGTGCTTTGTCCATCGTTTGAGGCATCACTTTGGCTCCTCTCATCAGTGCTCATCGCATCTTCATCATTGTTTGATTCCGATTTGTTGCTTTTACCCTCTTTGGTGACCGACTCCTCCGCTTTGTCCATCGCCTTTTCGGTTGCCTCTTCTGCTTTCTGTTCCACACGTCTCTCCACGGCATTCTTTGCAGCCTCTTTAGCTGCATTGCCCAACTTGTTCAACCATTTCTGTGCATTTGCTTCAGCGGCGAACAACAGGCAAAAACTTAACAGGATTGCTACTTTTCTCATGATCTGTTGATTAAAATAATGAAACTTGCTGATATTAAAATCTAAGTTTAGACAGATTGAAAGTTTTTCACGACATATCAAATTTAATGTGAATCAGCACAATCTTTGGACCCATTTTGTCGATTCATCAGAATTACCAATCACAAAAATATAAGAGAGATAAGATTAAAAATACCCCCAAAAAGGGGTATTTTCAGCATATTATACAGCAATCAGTTTGAAGATGTAAATATGAAATGGATAATGAGATTTGTTGGTCAATGCAAACAAACACATTGGATCGAATAGTTGACAGATAAAAAATGTGTAACATGAATGGGGTAAAATCAGTCAGTTGGTGTTATCTTTGTACCCACAAAAAAGGAAATAGAACTATTTCTTCAAGCTGAATGAGCAATGAAAAAACTTGTTTGAGCTTTGCCATGGCAGGAAATAGTTGAAATGCAATTGAATTTTCACGATAATGGCTAAAGAATTGAAGGAGCTTACGCCCCGTAGCAAAGACTATTCACAGTGGTACCTCGACCTGGTAATCAAAGCCGATTTGGCGGAAAACTCCGCCGTACGCGGCTGCATGGTGATCAAACCTTACGGCTACGCCATCTGGGAGAAGATGCAGCGCCAGCTGGATGACATGTTCAAGGAAACCGGACACGAGAACGCCTACTTTCCACTTTTTATCCCCAAGTCATTCCTCAGTCGCGAGGCTGATCATGTGGAGGGATTTGCCAAGGAGTGTGCAGTAGTGACCCACTACCGTTTGAAAAACGACCCCAATGGCAACGGTGTGATTGTGGATCCGGAAGCGAAGCTGGAAGAGGAGCTGGTGGTACGCCCCACTTCCGAGACCATTATCTGGAGTACCTATAAGAACTGGATTCAGTCGTACCGCGACCTGCCGCTGCTCATCAATCAGTGGGCCAACGTGGTGCGCTGGGAGATGCGTACTCGGCTCTTCCTGCGTACAGCCGAGTTCCTCTGGCAGGAGGGACACACCGCCCATGCCACGGAAGAGGAAGCAGTAGAGGAGGCAGTGAAGATGATCAATGTCTATGCCGATTTCGCGGAACAATATATGGCGATGCCGGTGATCAAGGGACACAAGTCGGAATCGGAACGTTTTGCCGGCGCTCTCGACACTTACACCATCGAAGCACTGATGCAGGATGGCAAGGCTCTACAGTCGGGCACCTCCCACTTCCTTGGGCAGAACTTCGCCAAGGCTTTCGATGTGCAATTCACCGATAAGAGCGGTGCCCGCGATTATGTCTGGGCCACCTCCTGGGGTGTCTCCACGCGACTGATGGGAGCCCTTATCATGTCGCATTCGGATGACAATGGACTGGTGCTGCCGCCGAAGCTGGCACCCTACCAGGTAGTGATTGTGCCGATCTACAAGAACGAGGAGCAACTCCAACAGATCAACGAGAAAGTAGCCGGCATCGTGAAGCGATTGAAGGACCTGGGTATCTCGGTCCGTTACGACAATGCCGACAACAAAAAACCGGGCTGGAAATTCTCAGAGTATGAACTCAAAGGTGTACCGGTACGCCTCGCCATGGGAGGTCGTGACCTGGAGAACAACACCGTGGAGGTAGCCCGCCGCGACACACTGACAAAGGAGACCCTCTCCTGTGACGGCATAGAACAACATATCAAGTCTTTGCTGGATGAGATCCAGGAAAACATCTATCGAAAGGCGGCCGACTTCCGCACTGCACAAACCCGTGAGGTGAACAGCTATGAGGAGTTCAAAGTAGAAATCGAGAAGGGTGGCTTCCTGCTCTGCCACTGGGACGGCACAGCCGAAACCGAAGAGCTGATCAAGAACGAAACCAAGGCCACAATCCGTTGTATCCCTCTCGAAGGTGACAAGAGTCCCGGCAAGTGCATGGTGACCGGCAAGCCCTCCTCACAGCGGGTAATATTTGCCAGAGCCTACTAAACAGCTTTTTGCAACATGGCATCGCTCAACAGGTGGATAGAAGCCTTCCGGTTACGCACCCTCTTCCTGGCGGTGTCGAGTGTCATCCTGGGCAGCGGGGTGGCCTGGTTCAAGGGGCTTTTCACGCTCCACACCTTCATCCTCGCCTTCCTGCTGGCGGTGGTGCTGCAGATACTTGCCAACCTGGCCAACGACCTTGGTGATTACATCAAGGGTACCGACACCACCGGACGGCGTGAGGGACCTGTAAGGGCACTGCAGGGAGGCAGCATCACCCCCCGCGCCATGAAGCGGGCAGTGGCC
>Ga0209510_1000440_pt1 | contig 58389 bp, 35 predicted proteins | sample BiotimSIPDNA_FD_185749 | JGI IMG/M metagenome (GOLD analysis project Ga0209510, IMG submission 185749) | Anaerobic biogas reactor microbial communites from Washington, USA - Biogas_R1 time_0 SIP DNA (SPAdes) (version 2) | ecosystem: Engineered > Bioreactor > Anaerobic > Unclassified | place...
AACGGATGGGTGAACAGGAAGGTGGAACAGGTGAGTTTTCCTTTTGTACCTGTAAAATGAATCAGGTCGGAACGGCTGTCTGAGGGTGCAACAAAACTCCAACTGCCACTACCCGGCAGGCCCGACTGAAAACGAAATGCAGCCGTAACACTGTCCTCAACTTCATACAATCCACCCATGTTGCAAGAGAACCCCACAGCCTCTGTGATTTCTCCCAGGAGAAAATCAAGCAGATCGAGCTGATGCGATGCCAGGTCATAAAAATAGCCGCCACCGGCAAGTTCTTTTTTCACCCGCCAGGGAAGATGTGCCGGGTCATGATCACCTCTGCCCGGTGGTGTGGCAAAACGTATCTCAACTGTTGAGAGCTTACCCAGCACACCCGACTCAATCAATTGTTTAACCCTTAGGAAGTAGGGCAGCGTGCGACGGTAATAAGCCACAAAGAGAGGAACACCTGTCTCCTCCGAAACGCGATTCATCTCAAGGCACTCAGCCCAGGTGGCCGCCATCGGCTTCTCCACATATACCGGCTTTCCGGCTCGCATGGCGGCAATGGCATGCTCTGCATGCGATCCCGGAGGAGTCGCCACATAGATCGCATCAACCTGCGGGTCATTGATGAGAGCCTCAGCGTTGTCGTACCATCTCCCGATGCCATGCCGCTGGGCATAATCTCTCGCCTTATCACCATTGCGCCGCATCACTGCAACCACATCCGATCCTGCCACCTTCCGGAATGCGGGACCACTTTTCTTTTCCGTAACAACTCCGCAACCAATAAATCCCCAGTTTACCATGTTGATATGTTTGTCAGTTTGTGATTCAATTTTCGCATCCAAAGACATAGTGAGTTCGGACATCCAAAGTTATACTATTTCATTCATTCAGATACAGAAGTTTCCGTCTTTTACTGCTCTTGGACAATTTGAGTGTTCTATTCGTCCGGATAATTGTTGATTCTTCTCTTCCTCCTCCTGTTTTAGCTGTTTTTCATCCAAATCCGGTTCAGTGAGAACTAACAAATCCGTATCTCGTTCTAATCTCGTTCTAATATGGTTCTAATATGGCTCTAATATGGTTCTAATAGATTAGAACCAGTAACGAACCAGTAAAGAAGCAGTAAAGAATCAGATACGAGCAAAAATAGGTCTATTTAAGGTTCATCTACAGTCCGTAATCTCTTTTCAAAATCAAAAAGTGGCAGTCCGATTCCGGGAAATTTGATGCATGACTGATACCGCCGGAACATGAACTATCCGGCGAGCAATACAGAAAAGATATTTACAACTGATTGCTTACTGTTTTCCTGTAGGAGACAATTCCCAGGATACCGACCGCGACAAAGGCAGCCGCAATATAAAGAAAAACGGAGGATGAAGTATCGGTTTGACCATAGGAATGCATGCCGCTCAGGAAGTAATTTACGCCGAGGAAAGTCATCAGCACGGAGGAGAAAGCCAGCACCGAGAGCAAGTTGAAGAGCCATTCGCTCTGCCACCGTTTCACCAGATGCAGGTGGGTAACGATGGAATAGATCACCACGGTGATCAGTGCCCAGGTCTCCTTGGGATCCCAGCCCCAGTATCTCCCCCATGACTCATTGGCCCAAACGGCTCCGAGGAAGGTGCCAATTGTCATCAGTGCCAATCCTGACAGCAGGGATAGATTATTGATGATGCTCAGTTCCCTGATGCGGAGGGTCATTTGCTCGCCGGTATGTCGGAAACTCATCAGCAGCAGGTTGGTCATTCCCAGCAGAAAGCTGATGCCAAAAAAGCCGTAGGCAGCCACGATCACCGCCACATGAAACATCAGCCATGGCGATTTCAGCACCGGCACCAGCGTATTGATCTGTGGATCCATCCAGTTGAGGCCGGAAACGAAGAGAATCACCCCTCCGAAGAGGGTAGCCAGGGCGAGGGTGAGGCTGTTGCGGCGCCCGAAGATCAGTCCCGCCAGTAGCGTGACCCAACCGATGTAGACCATGGTCTCATAGGAGTTGCTCCAGGGAGCATGCTCGGCAATGTACCAGCGGAGTCCCATACCATAGAGATGATAGAGAAAGACAGCTACAATGCCTATTGACAGGAGATTGGCGGCATGGTACAATCCTCTCTTTTCTCTCAGCAGACGCAGGAATGAAATGAGAAGCAGTAGACCACCTAAAATAAAATAGCCCACCCTGGCACGAGCGAAGATCTGCATCCGGTTGTAGCGGATCTCCGCCTGGATCTTTGCCGGACGTATCAGAGAGGTTGTGTCATTTTTCTGTTGCCATGTGGCAAGCTCACGCAGCAAGCGATCCGGCTCTTGCCAGTCATCGCTCTGCAGTGAGTGCCTCACGGCTGTCAGATAGCGGTTGAAAATGGTCGTTACGAAGAGCGAGTCCTCCCCGCTGAAAAGGGAGAGATCATCTCCCGGTGCAAACCAGGTATGACCGGGATCACCCAACAAAGGATAGATGGGCAGCATTTTTTGATGCAGCAGCTGGTAAAGGATGCTCACCCTTTCATCCAGCTTGATCAGCTCTTTGTCTGCATTAGTGCGCTCAGCCGGTGTACGATGAAAAATCTGTTCCAACACCGGCAAGAGTCGGTAGTTTCCTTCCCGATCAAAGAAATCGGAATAGGCTCCATACCCTTCCGGCAGTTGGTAGCGGCGGCTGATTTCTCTTTCGGGCAGGGCAATCAGGGGTAGCTCCATCCATTGCTTTGGATTGGAGAACAAGCCCAGTAGGAACTGATCGCTGTTAAGCCCATTAATGGAAGTCTCCTTGTGAAGTTTACGCAGGATCTCGGATGAGAAGCTGTTCATCGGCATGATGCGACCGCGGAACTGTACGGGCAATTCACCGAACCGGGCAGCATGTGTCACCGGTACGATATTCTGGTGGTGAGTCTCCTGAGCTGTTACCCCCGAGGCATCCAGATCGCTTGGGGACAGCAGCAGGAGTGAGAGCAGGAGAATTGTTGCACCCCCGGACAAGCGGAGCTCCCTTAAACTGCGGATCAGTTTGCGATAGCGAGAGTCCGGCATCAGAAACATCATCAGAAATCCTACCAGTAACAACAGGTAACCGCTATAGGTAATGGTTCGTCCTATCGGATCCCTGTTCACCGATAGAATGGTACCCTGTTCATCCGGGTCGTAGGAAGCCTGGAAGAAACGATATCCCTTCAGATCCAGCACATTGTTCATGAAGACTTCAGCCTCTCGCACCTCTCCGTCGATATGTATCCGAAGCGAACTCTCATAGGAGGAGGGGCTCTCAGAACCGGGATAGCGATGCAACCTAAAATCAGTCAGCTCCAGTTGAAAAGGAAGCTTCTCCACACGGGTGCCGCGCGAGGTGTGCATCACCATTTCATCGCTGCTCTCCCCTTCACGGATGTGCACCTGCCCTTCTCTGCCAAAGAGATGGGTGGTGAGAGCTCCTCCCAGGATGATGATGAGGGAAGCATGGATCACCATGAGGGTCCATTTTTTTTTACGGATGTAATGATATCGATTGAGCAGCAGGAGAAAGTTAACCACTAGCAGCAGTTGGAAAAACAAGAACAGGGGGGAATAGTAGATCAGCATTTTCGCTGCTACCGTTCCCATGTTCTTCTCCACCAGCGTGGCTGTGGCCAATCCCCCTGCAAAGATCAGCAGCAGGAGAATGGATGCCTTGTAGGAGGACAATGCGCGGATTACTTTCTCCATGCAGCAGCCTGGATCAAGCCTCTTCCCACTGCTTGCGCAGCAGCTCCAGCGCAGCAGGTACGACCACCTTACGGTCGCCCTGACACCCGCATTCAAAGCTTACATACTTGTCGTATCCCAGCATCTTGAGTCCCCTGAAACCATCCACATAGTTGTCGGCTTCTCCATCCTCACCCGGCATGCTGCGACGCTTGCGACTGGCCACATGTACATGTTGCAGGTGGTCGCCGGCAGAGAGGAAGGCAGCCATGTCGCTGTTCTCCTCCCATGTCATGTGCCAGAAATCACCCATGCACTTCACACCGGGGTTGTTGATGTCGCGACAGATGGAGGCGGCATCAGCCACCTGGCGAAGGTAGAATGCCTCCTGTCGGTTCAGCGGTTCAAAGATCACCGTGGTGCCATGCTGTTGGGCAAGAGTACCCATCTCGTCGAACTGCTCACAGAGGAAATCACGTGTCTCCTGGTTATGAGGCATCACCGGCACCTGGCTGTTGAAGGCAGGAACGATGATCACACCGGTCGATTCCAGCTCACCAGCAGCCACGATCAGCTGGGCCATGGAGTCACGGCACTGTTTGCGCACAGCAGGATCGGCAGAAAGGATAAAGCCATCAAAGCCGGCACATATGGCACTTACTTTGATGTTACGTCCCCTGAGGGCATCTTTCATCTCCTGCAGCCTTGCCAGCATTGGTTTACCATGCGGTTCGAAGCCGGTCACACCGTGTGCTTCCATGTAATCGAACTTCTCATTCAGCGTCTCACCTGGTGCCGTGCCCTCCTGAAAGGAGATGTTCAGCACTGCCTTACCTGCTGCATCATTCTCTTTTGCTTTGGCGGAGGCAAAAGAGTTACAACCTGCCGCGGCCAGCGCAGCTGTCCCGGCGAGGGTGGTTCTGAGAAATCTTCTTCTGTCTATCGTCATAACAGTTCCTGTATTATTTACCACTGCCCGGAACCGGCACAGTGAATCCCGACATATCCATCTTACCGATATTCAGGTCGGCAGGAGTATAACTGAGTTGGGAAGCGGTCATGGCATCCCAGGTGGTCTGCTGACCGGTGTAGGCAGATTCACGCCCCATGATGGCCGCCATGTTGGATACAGCCGTCTCGGATGCCTGTTCGATCGGTTTGTTGCCGCGGATGCAGTTGATCAGGTTCACATGCTCCAGCGTATAGGGATCGGTCTGCTTGAAATTGGCTTTCTCAGCCTCCTCGTCGTATTGCCAGATCACATTGCCTGCAAGATCCTTGATCACATGACCACCGTTGCTTGTCCAGGAACCCTTGGTGCCTTGGATGAACTCACTGACGTTGTTGGCACAACCATCAATCTGGCGACACATGCTGTGCATGTGAATGCCGTTTTCCATGGTGAAGTCGATGCTGAAATTGTCGTACTGATCGCCGGTAACCCGACGCTGGCGAGATCCAAATCCCACGGCACTCACCGGTTTCAGGCCGGAGAACCAGGTGAAGACATCGATGTTGTGTACATGTTGTTCTACGATATGATCACCGGAAAGCCATTTCCAATTCACCCAATCACGTACCATAAACTCAAAATCACTCCATCCCGGTTGACGGTCGCGGTACCATAGCATGCTCTGGTTCCAATATACCGTTCCTCCGGTGATCTCACCAATGGCTCCACTCATGATCTGCTTGTAGGATTCCACATAGCTGCGTTGGTGGTGGCGCTGCGTACCGGTGACCACGCTCAGGTTCTTGGCTTGTGCCTGTTTGGCAGCCGCAACGATGGTGCGGTATCCAACGGCATCCACACAGATCGGTTTCTCCAGGAAAGCATGTTTGTTCTTTTCTACCGCATATTTGAAATGTTCTGCGCGGAAGTAGGGAGGTGTACAATCAATCAGGATGTCAATCTCGCTGTCGATCACCTGCTTGTAGGCATCCAGCCCCACAAATCTTTTTTCAGCCGGTATATCAATATCCTTTTCCGTTTTCAGTTTGTTTGCCAATCCATCCACTCTGTCCTGGAACACATCGCCCAGTGCCACGATGGTCACACCATTGGCAGCATTGAGGAAGTTGATGGCAGCACCCGAACCGCGACCACCGCAACCGACCACACCTGCTCTCAATTCTTTTCCATCGGCTGCCAGATCGGTCAGCTCAGGAACATAATAGGTACCCGCCTCTTTCAACGGCTTGTTTCCATCTTTCGCTTTACCGCTACAGGAGGTTAAAAGGCCTGCAGAACCGGTACCGATCACACCTACGGCACCTGCTACGGCAGATGTCTTCAGAAAAGACCGTCTGGTCAGATTGTTTTCTTTTTTCATTACTCAGATTGTTTTAGTCGATAGATTGAATATATTTTCTGTTGTTTTCTATAGTTAAGATTTGTCTGTCACTGAGAGAGAGGGCTTGTCAACCATCTCTCAAAAGAGGGTTGAATCAGGCTCGCAAACGACACGGAAACCGATACCCTTGATGTCGGAATACCACCAGATGCTCTTGGGTTGTTGAGGATCGGTCCTTAGCCAGTCGTCGTGACGGGTATGACTTCTGGCGGCACTGCGCACATCAGCGGCATCGGAGGAGTAGAGTCCTCCACGTACTACCCACTCTTCACCGTCAGTAACCAGGGGGGCCTGCGTAACACCACTTCTATTAATGTATGCTTGCGGGTCATACTTGTCGGCACAATATTCCATCACATTTCCCAACATGTTTTTAAGTCCAAAGGGATTGGGCAGCACAAAGGAGGGTGGTTGAGTGCGGCTATGACTGTTCTTGTTGTATACCACATAAGCACTGATACTGTCTGTCTTAGGCTTGAAGATATTCCGCAGGAACCCATGGTCTGAGAAGGCTCTCGGACTGCCTGGGAAGAAGTAAGGAGTCTCGGTGCCACCGCGGGCGGCATACTCCCACTCTGCTTCTGTGGGTAGCCGGTAATGCTTACCGGTCTTTGCAGAGAGCCACTGGCAGAAGGTCTCAGCAGCATAATGGGTCATGGTGATCGCAGGCCTGTCGCCCTGACCCCATCCCTGATCGGGATAACCAAAGGGTGAGGTGGGTCCCGAGATCGCATCTACACCCATTGCCTGGAGGTTGTTTTCATACACCACCTCAGGGGGTGTACGTCCCTCGCTCATTGTCTCTGCATAAAAGGCCCAGTACTGGTCCCAGGTGGTCTCCACCTCAGCCATGAAGAAGGGCTCAAGTAACACCTCATGCCGCGGAGATTCATCCTCATTTCGGAAAGGTTCTTTTTCAGAACTTCCCATCATGAAGGTGCCTCCCTTTATCGCCCTCATCTGGAAAGATACTGTGGTACCGGGTATCTGCTCCCTATAATCGGTAAAGGCAGTCACCGGTGTAGCTTCCTTGTAAAAGAGGCTGCTGTCCACATCGTAGGATGCCGACATTCCGGGGATGCCGGTCATCTGACCATGTGCGTAGTCGGGATTGTAGTGTCCGGCATCAAGGTGGCAGCTGATGCATTGCAGGTCAAGCTTCTCAGCATTCTCCTCGTAATAAAGGTGTGCAGTCACCGCATCATCCGTCACTCCTTCGGGGAAGAGGTTCTGGTGGCACTTCACACAGGATTCATTGGGGATGTACTTCACGGCATGCTCCAGCTCAGACTTGCTATCCCAGTCGAAATCGGTACTATCCTTGGTGAGGTATCCCCACAGGTCACGTGCACCCAGTGCCACCTTTGCTGAGTAGTGCTCCCAGGTGTTGTCCTTGGGCGGGAGGTGACAGTCCACGCAGTTGACCATCACCCCACTGCCGTTGTTTACATGGGTGGACAGGCGCCAGCTCTCCTCGGCATGAGGATGCACGTGGCACATCATACAGGACTCGTTGGTAGAGAAATAGACTGAAGTTTGATAGAGAGCTGCAATAAACAGTACTCCGATAAAAAAACCCGAAAACAGGATGAAACCCTTTCTCCTGTAAATTCTATTTTTAGGTTGTTTGTTCCTTTTTGATCTTCTTGGCATTATTCAACTCGATGATATTAAAGCAGCAATGATAGCTGTTATCTATCAGCTATCCCAATTAGCTCATAAAAGTACGAAAATATATGGTATATGAAAAATCTTGTACAACAAAAAATGAATTGAAAAAGAGTTTTCTGAAAGGTAACATTTCAAATAAAGAGCCCGAAACAATTGGTTTCGGGCTCCCGTCTATTCACGAATATGAAATTTCGATGATCATGATCACATTCCATTTAATTCAGTCCGTTTCTCAACTTCTCAAGTGCATTGCGGATCATATCATGCGTGCCGCTGCCGTCGTTGACGTAAGAGACAACCATCCGCGCATAGGAGACTGTTTCTATCAGAGCGGGAGTCACCTCACCGGGGGGTATCCTGTCAGCCTGTCTCAGCAGTCGTGTGAGCGGGTATAGATCCTCCGGTTCAGGCAAGTTGCCCGGTCTCATTGTGTTGATGACCGCATTCAATGCCGAAGCAGCTTGGTTTACCTCGTGCTGGCTGTAGTTCCTGTCTATGTTCGCATAAACTTTCTGCGCTTCGCCATGCTGATGCAGCAGTCGTCTATAAGCAAATGGTGCCCATGGAGCATACTCAGGCACCTTCACAGCAAGAGCATTCCATGCTTCCTGTGCTTTTATTCGCTCAAGCGAGAGGGTGAGCACTTCGCCCAGTGTCGTCTTGTCAACGCTGCTAGCTTTCACCAACTCGTTCATTGCTTTGCGAAGCAACAGTATCTGCTTGTCAACTGCCAGCTGTGACGTAGCGGTTGCATTCACCTCAACGGCAGTAGCAATTGCCATCTGAAGGGAATGGTAGCTATCCCAGGTATAGTCAGCGCTCTTTCTTGATGCCGCTTCCTCAAGTAGAATAACCAGATTTGTACTATCCAGTCTGACAGACTGAAGATTGTCAATGCTATAGTCAATAGCGGTAATCTGATCCACAATCTCTCTTTGGGTTGCTTCACCGGTGGCAATCATTTCTCTACCGGATTCAATTTCATTTCTTAGCGCTTTAATCGATGATGATGAATAGTTTTGTGACTGAAAGATCACTGCACCCTCTATCTTTTGTCGTAGCATCTCACTGAATGCTGAATTCATTTCATCTACGATGTTGATTCTGAAATAATGCGTGGAGTGCTCATCTCTATAATAATCCGGAACGAAGGTACGGTTCCCAACGGTCAGAGTATAGAGGTTTCCATTGGTTCCCGTTGATCCGCCACTGGGTCCGTTGAGTACAATATTGTCCAGATGTGAATCAATTGTAAGGAGAGCATCTTCCCAGTTGTCTATGCCGGTAGCGGTCATGGCAAGGGGACCATACATCAGGGTACCCGCCCACATTGGTTCACTCACTGCTTCGGGTTGCTCACCTCCGAGAGAGCTTGTATCAATTTTGTCGGGACCGTAATCAATATGCTTGTTGAAGGGCATGACAATCTCCACCAGGTCAGACTCGCTCCATTGACGGGCCGGGATGGTCACATAGGATGAAGGGGTGTAACTTGAGGCGACTGATTGGCCGTTCAGTTTGATGTCAAACCCTTTTGTAGCCCAAAAGGGAACTCGAAGCTTTATGACAAATTCAGCACTTCCGCCGGCAACCCTTATCTCAGAATGTTCCGCCGGCCATAAACAATCCTGTTGGATGGTGACCCCTTTTTCGTCCCATTGAAATGCTGTTGGCAGATACAAAGATACCCACAAAGTATTTTCCGCAATAAAATAGGCTGCTTCCTGGTACTTGACATGATTCTCAGATCCGGTGCCACCACAACAGGTGGATTGCGGTGTTTTATTACCCCAGGGTTTGGATGCATTTAGACCTACGGCGTAGTGATAAGTGGTCATATAACAAGTGTGGTGCAGAGATCCCACGAGCTGGTTGTAGAGCAACCGTTCGTAGTAATCCATATATTGGGCATCGTCCGGGTTGAAACTGTTCAGATCCTTGGTCAGCTTGGCCAGATTGTATGCACAACAGGTCTCATTCAGCGTGGGAGACGGGTTGGTTGCCATACTCAATATCTGCGTGTAGGGTTGTCTGAACATCTCACCATTGCCAACACCACCAGTTGCATAACGATAGCGTCCCTGTATCAACTCCCAGAAATTCTGTGAGAGATGGTAATACCAGGGATCATTATTCCCCCTAAAACTACGCAGTGCACTGGTGATCTTGGGAATATGCTGGTTGGCATGCCGGGTTCGGATATCATCGATGTTTTTTGCCAAGGGATCATAGAATGCGGGACTGTCGAAAAAGGTAGAGGCCTCAAGAAGACGTGCTTTCTCCTCGGGGTTGCTCACCATTTCGGACAGGCGTGCCAGCGACTCTCCTGTTCCGCCATCTTCACCGGCGATGTACATGTTCCACATCTCGTAGCGGTTGCCGGGCTTAGCTCTACGCTCCTCCTGTGTCCCCTCTGTCTGCAGATAGGTTCGGTAGTGAAGTCTGTTCCAGATCCATAGGCCCATATCTTTGGCAATCAACAGTGCTTTGTCGGCCACACACTTTTCATCCATATAGGTTGCGATATCGATCAGTCCCGCCAACTGTTTATGGATGGAGTAATAGGGAGCCCATACCCAGCTTTCGTTGTTATAGGCACGATACATCTCAATCAATGCAGGATGGTGTGCCGGGATGGCATTAAGATAACCATACCCATATTTCTGCCACTCCTGTTTGTGCCGGTCAAAATCCTCCCAGCTACCTTTCATCTCACGCAGTTCAGCTTCGGGTGCAAAATCCCGTGCTTCCCAGTATCTGCCCAGTTCTTCATTCCAGACAAATGTCCTCTCCTGACATTCCCGCAGCTCATCGACCATCCTGGTCATCTTGGCACGAAGAATCTCCTTCTGTTCCGGGTCTGTAGCGCTGGCAAAAGCAAAAGCCAATGCAGACATATAGTGTCCCGATCCATGACCCTTCAGTTTGGTGGTAGGAGAATCCCAGCCGTCTGAAACGACATAGCCCTCGGTAGATAAGCCATAGGTATCCCTATAATTATAAAGCTGTTGTGTCACATCCCAACTGATGATCTCGCGGATGGCCAGATCCCTGTTAGATGTGAGTCTGTTATCACCTGTGAGGGTCACCTTGTTGAGCGGAACAGGTTCGGCAACCGGAGTATAGGAAGGAACTTTCTGTTCTCCTGCCACCACTTTTATCTGAGCCGTGATCGGGTAACCACCTGGAGTAGTGTTGTCGCCAATAATAAACCCACTGATGCTGTATACATGTCCTACCGGATGTGTATCAGGATTGGCCTGGTCTTCCTCCACCGTCCGTGCCGAGTTGCTCCATCGTGTCTGCCGGTATTCTGAAAAGCCGTCAGAATAAGTTACCCACACCTGATAAGGCAGCCGAGGGGTTGTACCCACCGGGCTATTCACAACCAACTCTTCAACACTCACGATGGTCCTGGTATCAGCAGAGCGTGTGATTGGCTCAACGGATGAAACGTGAGGCCGGACCTGCAATGGCAGCAACAGCAAAGCAGAGAGCCAAGCAGTTGACATAATAAATCTACTTCTCATTTTACTTTATAACGTTAGGTAACATCCGCGAACCATTTCCAATCCATTCACGGGTTATTTATCTGTTTGTCAATTCAGTTTCTCTCAATTTTAAGATTTAGTGAAGTCTCTTTGCCTTTTGTAGATGAGATCACATAGTAGCCTCTCTCATTTTTACTGATTCCGGTTGGCAGATTAATCTTCAAATTATCCGGATAAGTCAGATCCAGCAAAATCCTCCCTTCGAGATGCAGAATAATTTCTTCAGTACCCGGGTTATAATCCACCTGCTTTATTTGTCCGCTGACCGTTTCCAGACCAAGAGAGAGAGGGGCTATAAAGAGACGGTTTTTACCTGCTGTAGTGATCTCCGTGCGGACCCACTCACCCTCCTCCCTGATGTTGCCGCTGAAGGCGATCCATCCAAAATCCGGATGTTGGTAGATATAGGTGGTGGCATTTACTGCATAGCCGTAAAAACCGCTGCCATAATCACCAGCATAACCATCAATTTCGAGTGTGGAAGGGTAGGAATGAAAAGCGGCCGGACCAAACCCATCCTCCGTGATATTGGCCAGGGGTCCCATGGAACCGGCATGCCCCACCCGCAGCAGATAAAAGTCGTCAGGTTGTTTCTGGTATGCTGATAACACCGGAATGGCGTTCAGTCCCGAGCCATAGTGGTGCAGCTGTCGTTCAATACGGGCCAGCTTGCCACCGTAAACGAAATCCCAGTAGCGACGAGCACTGCCGTTGTATCCCCAGTGAGGTACCGTGGGCATATAGGCCAGGATGGCGTTCAGTGTCACATCAGCTTTGTCATCATAGCCAAAATAAGATGTCCACATGTAGACCTCCTCCTGTCCGGTGGAGTCCCATGGCATCTCACTTCCAAATGGATAGTCGAGTGATTGCCAGTGATCGGCTCTTTTTTTCATCTCCTCTTCGAGTGAGGAGGCCATCGCGGTGAATCCTTCCCTTTGCAGATCAAGCAGGATATAGAGGAAGACTGAACCCTCCATCTGGCCAAACTGGGCATACCAGGGAGCGAACTTCACCATGGCGATTGCCGTATGGTAAGCATTTTCCAGGCTCTTCTGCCAGTCGATCTCCTTATATCCCCTGTTTCTGCCAAGGTGATACATCACCCAGTGAGCTGCCGCCACATGTGGATAGTTATAAGATCTGCCCAAATCCTCAGCATTCTGGAGTGACCATGCTTCCCATCCGCGAAATAGAATGGAGTCACAGTAAGTACCCTCTGGCATCAATTCCGGCTCATAGTAGAAGAGACTTTTCCGGACCCCATACATGGTGCTGTCACTTTCGTGCTGGATTCCTCCCCACAATGTCTCATGCATAAACCTTTTGATTTTCTCAACCTCTTCCCTCTCCGGATTCACCAGCTGTTTCATGATTGCTGCAAGCCAGCTGCCGGCACCCGCTTCGTCACTCAGTCCCACAAACCAGGAACGTCGTTCCTGTGTGAGGATCTGCTTCCTCTCATAATCGTAGTTCATTACCGAGGGAGAGCGCCCGAAGGGATCCTCATCATTCTCATACCACTGGGAGGTGGTAAGAAAGTGCCCCAGGTTGCTAACGGTCTCTTCCTGGGATTGGATCACCTTGTATTGGATCGTCTGCACAGTGTTATCCTCATAAGCCACTGTGAGACGGGCCCGACCCCACTGTTGACCCTTTATCTCATATTCCGACCAGCGGTTGGGTGTCTCACCCTTGTATGAAACGCTCATCGCATTTTCAGGAGTGACGGTTATCTCTCTGATCTCTTTGGAATAGTTGAGAAATAATTTACCCACTTCATTCATTGGCAAGAGATAACCGGGTAGACCGATGGCTACTGGTCTGCCCTTCTCCGTCAGCATATGCTCTATCTCCCTAATGGAGGGGGCCATCACAAACTTAAGTGCAAAGTTTTTCTCTTCTCCCGGAGCTAGAATAGTGCTGGTTGGTTCATTCCAGGGATTTGCTCCATCCCACTCTGTTTCGGCATTGGCCTTGCTGTGTATCAGCCATTCGTGAAATCCTTCAAACACGACTCCTTTAGGGGTAGGATCGTCGTTCAGTGGATTGTAGGCTTCAAAGCCGGCATTCTGATGTGGCAACACCAATAGGCTTCCACCTTTACCATGCAGACGGTTTACCTGGAGATAACCAGCATCTTTACCGATGTAGGGATCGAAAAAGACGTTGTCATGGTGTGCCTCATCCAGGCTTTTCCCTTCAAGGATATTGTTAAAAATCAAGGGGATGCCCAGGGATCCGATCTCAACCGCATCGGCAGATATATTGGTAATCATGAAACGAAGTACCAGGTCACCCTGATCCATCTCCCAGTATCTTTTGATGTTGAGAGGAATATCAGCCGGCAACGTGGATGCAAGGTCGGAGGCTGCAAGTACCGGGTCAGCGACCGGTAAAGACGCAACCTGTTCTCTTTGCTGTGCCGTGGAGTATCGACTCCATTCACCACCAGCTGCATGCCTGAGAGTAATGTTAATGTCTCCCAGGTGATAAAGGCCATCTTTATCTCTTATGCTGAGACGATCCGAAGGGGTAAAATCAAAAGAGCCATCAGCGTGTGGTGTCAGATGCTTTACAGTTTGGGAAGCATTCACCAGGGTCAGCGCAAAAGATCTGGTGGTATAGGTTTTATCTCCCTGCTCACTCAGCAGTGTGGATGGCTTTTGCGCAATCCTCTCCCATGGTGACTGAGCCATTGGAGAGTTGCAGAAAAAGCTCCATAAGATGAAAAAAGTGGTCAAAGTTCTGTTCATACTGTTATCGGTTTGGTTTATGTTTATTCGTCAAATGGGTAGAGATTAACTGATTTATGTCGGCTGATCCGACTGTCCGTGGCAGGGAAAAATTCAGCTATGATCTCATATAAGGCAGGGTCATATCTTCTCATTTCTTCACGTGTATTCACGCGATTATGCTTTCCGTCACCCTGCTGATTTTCCACTTCGGCGTTCACATTAAACCAGTTCTGTACACCCTCAGCCCAGTACTCCCAGATATTGGTTGCAGCATAGGTGTTGAACCATTTGCCCTTCTCAATGGCAGCATCCAGTGCCTGCTGCAGACGATCATTAAAGTCAGGGTAGACCGGGGAGATTCCCACATCGTGAATGGTATGGGCAAATTCATGAATCAGGATATCTTCCGCATGGTACTTATCAATCTGGTAGGCCAGGATGTTCTCCTCAGCGCAGGTGGTCAAGGGCAGTTCCAGTGATCCGCCCAGTCCTCTGGCGCGGACATCCCAGTTGAGAGTGGTGTCGGCAGCAAGATAGGCATGTTCCGGAATATCGGTGGTACCTTCATATCGAGCCATGATGCCAATTCTTGTATCTCTATCGGTCATTGAGGCAAGCACCTCGGGTGGCAGCATACCGGTGAGTGCATTCACCGTAATGAAAGCTGCATGAAAGCAGCTGTCGGGTACACGCCATGAACTTATCAGATGGATTCCATTCACGTTCATATACTTTCGGTAGAAGGGGTCTAGGTTCAGCTCAGCCGGGGGAGATGTGATCTCAGGGATCTCTGCCGGTTGTTCCAGCCGGGGCAGTTGTTCCGGTTGTTTCTCTTTATTGCTTTGTTGATTGCTACAACTCATCAGCAGGGCTGCCAGGCAGATAATTGTGTATGTAATTTTTATCATCATATCACACGTTAAGAAGTTGTCAATTGATAAGAGGCTCTTTTGTTTTAAACGGATTTGTTTCCTGCATGATCTCACTGATCTGTTGCGATGAGGAGAAACCGTCGTAAAGTCTTACTGTTGCAATGGAGCCGGAGAAATTCTCTGAAGGCTCACCTGATGAACCAATCCGAATCTGATCCGCTTCCACAAACAACATCAGCGGTAGTTGCCGTTCAATCTCTCCGTTCACGTAAATCGTTTCCTTCATACCGTCGAAGGTGATGGCAAGGTGGTGCCATTCGCCAGCCTGAGGCACATTATTGAATGCGACATCGACGTAACCGTCACCATGTGCTACCGCACCGTAGGATCCTGTTCCATACATCATGGCAGCATAGGATGCCTGTAACATATTCCTTCTACTGTTCCAGCTTGCCACACACTCACCTGTTGCTATTTCAGGATTGTAGACCCAGGCAGAAACAGTGAAAGCAGCGTTCCAGTCCAGTGTTTGGGGAGCCGATTTGGAGAGTACCAGATAGCTCACACCATCGAGTGTGATTGAGGTCACTCCCTCTGTTTCAGCGATGAGAGGTGTCCCAACAGGCATGAATTCACCTCCCAACTTTCCGTTATTTGGTATGCTAGCGCTGACCGGTCCGGGGGAGAGATCACCCGGGTCCAGCTCCACCAGCAGCTCTCTCCTTCCAGCAATACCCGGTTCCCCTGTTGATTCATTGTTGCGGTATGTAGGTATATCGAAAAGCGTGTCATATACTTTAACATTCCATATGGCTGCATAGATGCCGCTTTTCTCCGTAGCGGTAATGGTGATGCGCAGATAGCGGGCTGTTGCCTCTCCATCATCGATCATTGGGGATCCGCTGCTTCGGTTCGATGTCTGATCGGAGAAGAGCAACCACTCTCTGCCATTGACCGAAACTTCCCATTTATACTGATAATAGAAGGTGGGATATTCAAACTGGGTCATGATTCTGCGGATGTTTCTTTTCCGCCCCAGGTCGATGGTCAGGGTTTGCGGCAATGAACCGTCACCCGCTTTCCAAAGCGTACCATTGTTGTCGTCAGTGGCATACCCCGGCCGGTATTGATGGTCAACACCATCGGCAGCAAAACGGGTTGGCGGTGAGAGCAGATGATAGGAGGAGGATGCCGATGTGTTGGCACCCAATGCCAGGTTGTGAAAGGGGATGCTGTTCTCTGCCAGCAAGCCGACACCGCTATGGGAGGGGGTGATTCTCTCAACTGAGCGATTGTCGGAAAAGATAAGCCTGTCGGCACATACCTGTCTGAACTCACCACCGGTAGTGTGTGGATTGTCGTGTCGGTGATACAGCATGTAATAGGCTCCATCCTCTTCCAGTATAGAGTTGTGACCGGGACTGTCAATGGTGCCATCGGCTGAGCCGGAGAGGATGGGATTGTTCATGCCGTAGTGATAGGGACCGTAGAGCTCTTCCGACCAGGCATAGTGAACCTCATAACTGCTGAGACGACAGTCACCGGAAGAGTAAAACAGATACCAAATATCATCCTTTTTAACCGGATAGGGAGCTTCAAACACCTCGGGCAGTTGTTCCGTGGGGATGAAACCCTCTTTTTCGATCCGGAAACTGTCGGGGTTCAGTTCAGCCCATCCCATGCCACCGAAAGAGCTACACCAGGTACCAAACAGAGCCGATATCCTACCGTTTTCACGCATCACAAACTGAGCATCGAGTGCCGGCAGATGCTCTTTACCAGTACCCACAGGTATCACGGCTTCTCCCTCGTTAAGCGGCTCCCACGGTCCCATGGGTGTATCGGATACATATCCGTAGATGTTGCATCCAAACTGACAGTTTCCCATGAAATAGTAATATCTGCCATCCTCTCCTCTCATCACGTCTGGAGCCCAGCAGTTGGTCAGTCCTTCCGGCAGTTCGATCACCATCTCATAGTTGTACCAGTGCTGGAAATCAGTGCTGATCCACACCTGCGGCTCGCCCGATGCCAGCTTAATCCCATCGGTGGTGGCATAGAGGTAATAGGTATCACCAAACTTCTTGATCGTGGGGTCGGCGAAGTAACCCGGTAAGAGGGGGTTTCCCGCACCGGGGCTGTCGAACGACACCTGCTTGTCACTTCCACAGGACAACAATACCATTAACAACAAAATGACTGATTCTCTTTTCATTATGTGATGGATATCTTGAAGACAAATGTTGCGCGATACTGCTTACCCTCTTTCGTATAAACCAGTGCCTCGCGGATGGTGTAGCTGTCGCCCGCATTGCATTTGCCGGGAAACTGACCGATGGAAAACTGAAAAGAGGAAGACGCGAACTCGGCAAACAGCTTGCTGTCATTGTCGCTGCCCCACCCGATCACACTTCCCTGGCTGTCGAACCAGAAACCGTAGCCGTTGGCTGTAGCATTGTAATTGAGTACGCCACCGGGTTCCACTGCCGCAAAGGCTATTCTCCCTTCACGCGCTGTCTCTTTGGCCTCAAGCATCATACCACTGATGGCTGAGCCCTGCATCTGAAATGCCTCTGCTACCCTTATCAGATCATTGTTACTGACGAGATTCACTGTTGCTCCCGAATAGGCAGATGCATCCGCCGGAAAGGAGAGATCATAGGTCAACGTGATATCCTCCGGTTCTGCATCCGGGTCAATCTCAATGTTCCCCAGCAGATCTGTACCGTTGAACTGCACCCTGTAGGGCCACTGTTCATCGTTCAGCTCATTCTCATCCCAGGCATGTGATTGGTATCTGGTGGGAGCTCCTGAGACAACGAACCATACTTTTTCACAGTTCTCCGGAACGACTAACGATGCAGTACCATTACGGTCGCTTTGCATCTCACCATAAATCCTTTCACCTCCAGTGAGCATTGCCACAAAACCATAACGCCAGCCGACTGCGGAGGCATCCGATGTGTTATAGGTCGTCACCGTCACACTCTGCTCACCCACCCGGGCTACTGCGGGGTCAGCTGAAGCCAGAGGGGAACCTGGCGACAATCCTTCGAAAGCCACAGAGATGGTGTTGCCTGCCTCAGGGATGTTCAGTGGAATGACATTATAGCCGGTGGTACCGGGACAATGGCTGTAAGCCACCTGGTAACCGCCTTCAGCGTGAGGATAGAGTTGCCAGGAGTGACTCCCTATGTAGGAATGGCCTCTTGTGCGGATCTCTTCCAGGTCCCAGGTCACAAAACGGGTTGCAGCCTCATACATCTCATCATTCATCTGCTCCACCGACAGATCATTCATCCGCATATAAGCCTCCACAGGATCCTCGGGACGCACCGCCTCCCGCCACAGTCTGCCGATGAAATCGACACCATGCAGTTCGCTCCAGTAGTAATGAATGAAATAGCTGGCATAGCGCTGCCATTCGTGGCACACATGCCGGTGTGCATTATCAGTATAGACACCGAAATTGTAAGATTCGAACGCTTCTGCAGGATAGGACTGAAACGACTGCCACTGTGCTGTCTGCTCCCAGAAGCCATTGCCGCCATCGCCGCCAAAACCGTACCGAAAGCCTCGCGAAAAATCGTTGGCCGTCTCACCTGCTGCCAGCAAATCGGCATAAACCTGGTACTGGAAAGAATGTCCAATCTCATGGGCGATAGTTGATCCCACCGGTTTACATGTTGATGGGTTCACCCAGAGTGCTCCGATCACATCATCATACCCTGAACCGGTAGCAAGCCATTCGGTCTGATAGTATAGATATATCTGCATCTTATATCTCTCTAAGTTGGAGTTACCACTGTTGAGTTCGGCAAACTTTAACAGCTCCACATTAATGGTGAAGAATGATTCCGCTTTTGCCAGCAGATCATCAACATCTACCCGAAGTGCCTCCGGCAGGGTTGTGGCATTGGGATCCTCTCCAAATCCCTCTTCCCAAAAAACAATGAAGTGCTCTGACTGTCTGGATCTGACAAGCGACCATCTACTATCTTCTCTGAGCCAGTTCATCGACTCAAACTCCTTTGGTTTATATATCTTCTCGTAATCCTGAACCTCTGAAGGGTTAAGGACAATTATATCATCCTCACTCGGCTCTTCCGGTTTCCCGTTCTCATCGGGTTGTTCAGTTTCATCCGGGTGGTCAGGAACGGGGTCATCACCACTACAGTTATAGAGACTGAAAAAGAGAAGCAGGAGAAGGCAATATGTAAAACGATTTCTCACGATGCAATGGGTTATAAATAAAATACTCCGTCAGGAACAAACATCACCCGAATGAGTGATTCGGAATTTTGATATTAAAAATATCTACTCTATACAATTATAGTGAAAAAAAAGATAGAAAAACATACAGGAGGACAATTGGGGCAATTGTCCTCCTATAGATGTGTGAAATCAGGCGAGTGTTGCAGTAATTATGAACCGGAAGAAGTATGCAGGATTCTCCGTGTCACGAAAACCGATACTGATTGTATATTTGTTGCCGGCAACCAGTTCGGGTGCACGGCCGATATAGAGCACCTCATCACCGGCAGCCAATTCGGCAAAGAGGGTGAAGTCGGTGGCTCCCCAACTGCAAACCGCCCCCTGACTGGTCAGCCAGTATCCGGGAGCGTTGGCGGTATACCCGCTACTATCATCCCACTCACCGCTTTGCGGATTCACGGCATACATGCGTACAGTTCCGCCAAAGGTATCGATGCTAGCCATAAACTCCTCCAGAGTCATATCCATGCACAATGCAACCGTCTCTCTGTAATTGTTCAAATCGATTCCATAGGATGCATAGTCACCGGCAGGAATAGTGACGTTCATCATCACGATAGTGGGGTCGGTATAGGATACCTGGAAAGAAAAACGTAGGTAGTCGTCGTAATCGGGTCCGTTCACGGCAAACCCCACATTGAAAGCAACCGATGTGCCGACGGCGATCCCCTCAACAGGATAGACCGTGAGTGTTTTATCTGCGGCATTGATCTCGAGACTGGCAGTTTTGGATGCATCCGATTCAGTGGCAATCCCTCCGGCTGAATTGTAATACCAGCCGTTATCACCTTTAGTTTTCTCAGCCTTGTTCCAGTGATTGCGGGTAGTGTTGATGTTGTAAAACACCACGGATCCGTTTTGAAGGCCGCTGATTACCTGATCAGTTGTCATCCTCATTTTTTCCTGGAACAGCTCGTTGTACTCCTCGAGATGAATTACATAGGGCTCGAGTCTCTCCACAGCAAATTCAATCTCGCTGGTAACTGTAGCCTGCGGATCGATCCGCAAATAGGGGTTTTCATTCTCACCGTAGATGTGCTTGCTGGTAGCATCTTCGTAGCTGTCGCTACAAGCCGTAAATGCAAACATCAGTGCAACAGCAAAGAGGTAAAATATATTTCTTCTCATGATAGACTTCATTTTAATAAACTGTATAAGTAATGATTTTATCTAAACAGGTGTTAGCTTCCATAACCGGGATTCTGTACTAACTTGGGATTACCATCCATAAAATCTTTCGGCAACGGGAAGATATCCGCATGATTGTCGAGTGGATCTGTTTTTGCAGTTTTACAGAACCATGATTTGCCGTTATAGACATTCTGATTGGTGTCAATGATACGGAAACGAATCAGATCCTGGCGACGGTGGTGTTCTGCCACAAATTCCCAGGCCAGATCATCCAGTAATCCGCCTAGTTCAATGTCGTCACCTCCCTCATGGGTTGTGACCCAGATATCCTCTTCACCCATCTTACCCTGATTCTCACGGTATCCGTACTGGTAAACACTGCCACCCTTGAGCTGTGCCACGGTACGTGCAGCTTTGGCAGGATTATCCCTGAAAGCACGCTGGCGTACAGCCGTCACCAGATCGGCAGCGGTCTGTTCCGTCTCGCCCTTATATCCACCCAAGCGAAGCAGACACTCAGCTTTGATCATATAGGCATCTGCCAGGCGGAAGAAAGGTATATCGTCATAGGAAGATCCGAAGTCGCCAGAGAGGATCTCATATTTAATAAGTCGTGCCCCTTCGAATGGATAGCATCCGGGGTTGTCAATGCTATGGATCTCCCTGGTATAGACCAATGGTTCACCTTCCACCATGATGGGGGATCCGCTGCGGTCATACTGCTGCCCGACGGTCCATGTGGCAGAGAAGCGACCATCATCCTCATCATAGGTGTCGAGGAACTGGGGAAGAGCGGTACTGCCTCCGGTAGCCCAGCCGTTAAAATCCCAGACAGCCCTGCCGGCCGTATGGATCCACTTGTTGGCATAGTAATTACCACTGGCATACTTGTTCTCAAACGGGATGCCGAAGATGATCTCAGGATTACCGGAGATATCCTCCTTGAAGTTATCCGAATAATTGGCTGCGAGTGCAAAACGGCCACTGTTAATCACCTCGTTAACCTCATCGATGGCCATCCCATACCATGAGTCATCTGAGTGATCGTTGAACCAAGCATTGTGATTCAGATACATCTTTGCCAGAATCATGTTCACAGTGTAATCATTGATCTGACCCATTCCGTTATCGGGTCCGCATTTTCCTTTGATATCTGTCAGTTCCTCGATTAGGAAATCCCATGTCTCCTGGGGTGAAGCCTGCTCGGGCATCCATCCCTCGGGATGATCATAACTGGTATCGAGCGGGATGTTACGGAACAGATCAAAAAGAATATAGTAATAGAGGGCACGGTAGCCTCTAAGCTGAGCGGTCGCCGACTCGGAAGCCTGTACAGCCTTGTCAGCAAGCAGTTTGTTACATGCATTAATGCCGGAATAGGCATAGTTCCATTCGGTCCAGAAATGTCCGATCTGAGAGTGAAACTGGTGCTTATGAAGGGAGACATAGAGGTCACCCCAACCAATACCGATGCGGTAAGGGGTACACCAGAGGTCTGAAGATTCATCCTGAATATCGGCATAGCCGTTCCATCCCCAGTAGAGGGAGCGCAAGCTGCTGTATACAGGAGCAAACATGCTTGCTGCATCGGTCTCAGTAAATTCATATTTCTCAGCGGCAAGCGTATCATAAATGGTCTCACTCAGGTCGGTGCAGCCGCCGAAAGTGAACAGGAGTGCGCCAGTCAATGACAGTAAGGTATTTTTGATTCTATTTGTTTTCATCTTTTTCATTGTTAGAATGTTATGTTAACGCCACAGGTAAATGAGCGGATGGAGGGATATCTGTCGCGCCAGTCGATACCGGCTGAGCGGGGATTACTGTTGGAAAGTTCAGGATCCAGGCCACTGTAACCGGTAATAGTAAAGAGGTTATCACCGGAAAGATATATTCTCATACCTTTAATGTAATTGGTGCTCCTTAAAGGAACGGTGTAACCGAGAGTAAGATTGGTGAGCTTTACGAAATCGCCTTTTTCCATGTAGTAACTCACAATGGTTTGTTTCTGTGCCGTTGAGAGCGTGTTTTGACCACTGTATGGTGCTTTCTCTACTGACTTCAAACGGTTGTAGGCGATAGAGTTATTCTCGTAAAAGGCACGCGGCTCATTCAGGATATCAAATCCGAACTGGCCAGTGAACTGCATTGAGAGGTCGAAATCCTTGTAGATAAAAGTGTTGTTCCACCCCATGTAAGCTTTTGGCAGTGAGTTACCCAGGTACTGACGATAGTCATCGTTGTTGAGCATGTTGTCGGTAAACTCTTCTGCTTCTCCGGTTCCCGGGTTCTCAATCATCCAAAGACCATTCTCTGATACGCCTACCGATTTAAGGCCGAAGAATTGCCCCACAGTCTTACCCACAATCAACCGCTGTGTCGGAATGGTAATCGGTTCACCCAGCCAGGCATCATCAATCTCATTGGCTGTTTCATAGAGATCATTTGAAAGGCTGATCAGCTTATTTGTGGAGAAAGAACCGGTAAGGGTACTCTTCCATTCAAAAGCGTTTGTCCGGAAAGGGACAGCATTGATGGCCACTTCAATCCCCTTGTTGCTCATCTCACCCACATTGGCCAGTGTCTGTGTATAGAGATTGGGAGGTGCAGGAACTGAATACCACCACAACATATCGTTAGTATGCTTACTGTAAAGGTCGATGGAGGCTCCCAACCGGTCATTCAGCGTGCTTAGGTCCAGACCGATGTTCACTTCTTCAGATTTCTCCCACTTGAGGTCCGGATTGGGATTGGATGCCACAACCAGGCCGGGTTTCCACACACCATTCTCATAGTAGTATGAGGAGCCGAGTGCATATCTTGTGAGCGATTGATAAGAGTTATTAGGGATTACACCTGTCACACCATAACCGGCGCGCAGCTTCAGGTTGTTAACCCAGGTGATATCTTCCATAAATGACTCGTTGCTGACAGTCCATCCAAATGATGCAGAAGGGAAGGTACCCCATTTGTGGTTCTCTCCGAACTTGGATGAACCCTCCTGACGCACGCTTAAAAGCAGGTTGTATCTGTCATCATAGCCATAGCTGATACGTCCGAAGAAGCCGATCAGCCGGTTGTCGTTTTTGTAGCTTCCCATGCCTGCTTTCCCATCTTTCAGCGCCATACCGACACCCAGGTTGTTGTACTTGAAGAAGTCGTTCTGGAAATCGTAGTTGTTGGCATTGAATCCCTCGTTCACGTTGTATTGGTAGCTATAACCCACCAGCCCGTCGAAGCGGTGATCACCGAAGAAATTGTGGTACTTGGATGTCAGTTCCAGGTTATCGGTACGGCTTCCGGAGAAGGAGTGATAGGCATAGCCGGTATGGTTCTCCATCTTCTGGCTATAATATTCAGAGGTGTAGTAACCTTTGTCATGTGCATTGAATAGCCGGCTTGCCACCATCAGGTTAGTCTGCCAACCGCTGACAGGTTCAAAGGTGATGTTACCGGTCAAACGGGTCCACTCCGTATTGTAGGAGCCGGTACGTTCCTTGATCATCCCCACCGGGTTGTAGTAGTAGTTCACCTGGAAATTCTCGTAGTATGTGCCATCGTTGTTCCAGATCGGTTCCGTAGGGTTGTGAATAAGTGCCTGACGATAGATATTGGATGCATCGGCATTGCTGGCGTTGGTGGCACTGTTCTCGTGCAATCCTTTCACCACATTCATCTGTATCCTGAGCATGTCGTTGAACATCCAGTGCGATACATCCAGGTTGGCTTTCATATCCCTGCTGTAGGTATCCATGATTACCCCGTCTTCATTACGATAGGTGAAGTCGGCCGAGTAGGTGGTCTTATCGGTTCCCCCGCGGATGTTGAAATTATGGTTATGTGTCATGGCTGCACGGGTCACGGCATCCAGCCAGTCGGTATCATATCCTTTGTCCACGAAGTTGGTTTTCCCAAGCCTTATATCATCCGGTCCGTAGAAATCGAGTGTTTTACCAAACATGGAGAGAGAGGTGTAGGCGGAGTAGTTGGCAACCGTAGCGGCCCCCCTGTTTCCCGACTTGGTGGTGATCAGGATCACACCGTTGGCACCGCGTGTACCGTAGATTGCCGCCGCGGAGGCATCTTTCAGCACATCAATGGATGCGATGTTCTCCGGTGCCACGGTGCCGAGGTTCCCTTCAATCCCATCGATCAGCACCAGTGGTGTGGAGCTGCCTTCGAGTGATATCACACCGCGCAGTCGGATGGTGGATCCGGAATTGGGGTCGCCCGATCCTTTTGAGATGCTCAGTCCGGCAATCTTACCCTTGATCAGATCAGCTGCATCACCGATCTTACCAACTGTGAAATCCTCGGCCTTGACGCTTGCAATGGCGCTGGTCACATCACCCTTGCGTTGTGTGCCGTAGCCGATGACCACCACCTCTTCCATCAGTTCGGTATCCTCGCTGAGGGAGATGTTGAGATTTCCTGATGCCGGCACCTCCAGGGTCTGATAGCCGATATAGGAGATAACCAGCACGGCACGGTTGCTCTGCACTGTAAGCTGGAAAGAGCCGTCACCATGTGTCACGGTGCCGTTAGAGGTTCCTTTTTCTACCACGTTCGCGCCAATCAGTGGTTCACCTGTAGAGGCATCCTTAATCACTCCCCTCAGGGTAAGCGGAGTTTGCTGCATCACCTCAGAGGAAGAAACGACACGGCTATCCACTGAGGCAGAAAGAGATCCAAACCCACCCGCAAGGGTCAGGATTGAAAGCATTAACAGAAATAATCCCATTTTCCTGTTCACGGAAAGAAGGAAATGAATAAATGTGTTCATCTTCATAGTCTTTTAATCATTTTTGCATTATTCACTTTATTTTTTTTAAAATCAGGCTACACCATCAACCAAAAATCTGGTGATAAAGCAGTTTCAACCAAGCAGGTTACCATGGTTGTCAACCACATCTCCCTTTAACATAAGTTAGACTCGCATTCACAATTAAAACAATAGCCAGTTAAACAGGATAGAAAATTCCTCCGAAAAGATAGTAATATCCTCTAAGGGGTGAATGAATTCATTCAATACTGCTCACTGTCAGACATATTCCATCTGGGAGGCTCCAGCTGTAACAGATGTCTGACAAAGAAATCCCTTCTTTTTCGCTCTCCGTATTTGCCGCCATCGGTATGACCCGCACCCGGCAGCATGAGAAAATCAAACTCCTTACCATGACGGATCAGTTCATTCACTACCTGCAGGGTGCTGGCCGGATCAACGTTGTTATCCAGTTCCCCCACCATCAGTAAAAGTGCTCCTTTCAGCAGATGAGCATTCACCACATTGGAGGATTGCTCATACTGTTTTCCGATGGGATACCCCATCCACTGTTCGTTCCACCACATCTTATCCATCCGGTTATCATGACAGCCGCAGGAGGATACCGCCACCTTGTAAAAATCGGGATGGAAAAGCAGCGCACCCAGGGCATTCTGTCCTCCGGCCGATGTACCGTAGATACCCACGCGTGTGGTATCCATCTCAGGGTACTTCTCGGCAGCGGCTTTGATCCATGCGATCCGATCGGGGAAGCCGGCATCTTTCAGGTTCTGCCAGCAGACATCATGAAACGCCTTGGAGCGGTTAGCGGTCCCCATACCGTCTATCATCACCGTGATGAAACCCATTTCAGCCAGCTCACTACAGCGATGCACCATAGAGAATGCCTTGGGCACATGGGAGTCGTGTGGCCCCGCGTAGATATATTCGATGACCGGATAGTTTCTGGAAGGATCAAAATCTGTAGGGCGGATGATCATACCCCATATGTCGGTGATGCCATCTCTTCCCTTCGCTGAGAAAACCTCCGGCAGATGCCATCCGGCCTGCAGTGACTCAGTGACATCGGGTTGCTTTTCAGGCTTGTAGATCACCAGACCATTCTCTGTCGATCTCACCACGATTGTGGGTGGCAGATCCACTCGTGAGTATGAGTCGATCATATATTGAAAATCGGAGCTGAAGGTGACCGCATGATGTGCGTTCTCGGGTGTGAGTGGATGGATCTCACCGTTGCGTAGATTCACCCGGTAATATTTCTCGAGGTAGGGATCTTCGCCTTTGTCTCGTCCGCAGGCTTTGATAAGCGCTGTTCCGGCTTCTTCATCGACATGCAGTACGCTTTTCACCACCCACTCCCCTTTCGTCACCTGTCCCTTCACCCTGCCTGTTGGCACATCAATGAGATAGAGATGTCTCCACCCGTCTCGCTCGGAGATCCAGAGGAGCTCTTCACTGTTTTCAAACCAGTAGCTGTACAGGGTGTTGTAATAGACAAAGCTATCCGCTCTTTCATCCACCACCGGGTAGAGCCGTCCTGTTGCGTCACCGGAATAGATCAGATACTGCTGGTGGCCGCGGCGATTGAAATGAAAGGTAAAGAACCGGCTGCTATCGTCCCATCTGATGGTACCAAGGTGATACTGCTCCTCCACGTTGGGGAGATCATAGTGAATCTGTATCTCCTCATCGGGAATGAAGAGAACGGGACGTCGGATGGGCAGTGCATCACCCGGCTTAGGGTAGTCGTAGGCGACCGTTTTGGGTTGTAGCTGATCATCGGGTGAGGAGGAGATGAGCTGCAGCTTCCGCTCTTCACCCGGACGATATTTACAACAGACAATCATCTTTGAGTCGGGTGACCAGTAGATATTGGAGGAGTAATATTCATAGGGAGATCCATCTTCACTGATCCTTTTGCTTTCATTCGTGGTGAGATCGGTCACCCAAAGGTTTCCTTCAGAGACATAGGCAGCTTTTTCTCCGTCGGGAGAGGTTACTTTATGCTCTCCCTTCTCCCGCTGCAGGGCACCCCAGTAATAGGGAGGTCTCACTTCTGTCGGCAAGCGTGTGATGTGGTAGTCGGTAAGTGACACGCGGTAATCAAATTCTTTCAGTTGAAAAGAAAGGGTATCGATTGAATTGTTAAAACGAATGCTCCTCAACGGCAACTGCCAGGGATCGGTCTCCTCCAGGTCGGAGAAACTGGAAAGAGCTTCAGCCAATTTTTGCTGATCGAACGCAGCCGTCGTCGTTCGGTTCCCGGCATCAATCAGGAAATACTCCGTTCCTCGGGGTGTATGGGTGGAATACCAGAAAGTGTGGGTGTCACCGATCGATCCAATCTCACTGATCGCATAGTGGTATCCTTCCGTAAATTTTTTCCTGAAAGCATCTGCCTTGTGATAGCGTGACGACACTGCCTCCTCACACAGGGGGAGATCAGTTTCGTGAAAGTACTCCAGCAAAAGGGCATAGAGCTCCGGGTCATAGGTCTGTAGCTTCTCACGGCTGTCGATGGCATTGTGTATCCCATCAGCCTTCGGGGCAAAGCGATTACAGTTGAAAAAAGATTGTACCGCCTCCGCAAAGTACTCCTCCTTATTACTGATGGCATAGGTGTTTTGCCAGAGTCCCTTTTCAATGGCTCTCTGCCTGATTGCCTCAAGTCTCTCATCAAATCCGGGGGTAACGGCAACGATGCCCACGGTATGAATCAGATGTGCGAACTCATGAACCAGGATGCTCTCACCGGCGTAACGGTCCCCTTCGAGGCACAACAGGTTCTCCTCACCGCAACTGGCGCTGAAGGCATCTTCGGGAGCACCCCCGAAGCCACGTGCACGTCTGTTCCAGTAGGCAACATGCTCGGGTGTATCGCAGATATGTGCATATTCCGGCAGGTCGCACACCTCCTCCTGCTCTCCTACAATCATGACCTTGCAACGCAGCTCTATCATCACCTGTTTCACATCGCCTCTTTTGGCAAGCATCAGTGGGATGATCCCGGCTGCAAGCGTAAGCGCCTCATCACGAACCATTGTTGAGGCTATCACAGGGATACCCGTCGCATCACAATACTTCTTGTAGAAGGGATGTAACTGCAATGAATCGGGAACAGGTTTCACATCTCCGGCTCTCATGGTGAAGCGGGGGATCAGCAGGAGCAATAAGAGAGAGAGGGTGAGGGTATGTTTCATTCCGGTCATTTCAGATGATTGACTTATTCATAGAGTTTCCATTCGATTACACCACCGGAATAACCCTTCTTCCCAAGATCTACCGACTGTAATGGGTTATCGGGATCCCGTTGTTGTGAGGGATCAGGGCCCTGCAGCTTTGCTACAAGTTTGAGTTCGGTGGTGATCACCGGATCAAAGGTGAGACGATTGTAACAATCTTTCTTCACGCCATATCCGGAGGGGTTATTCACCTCTATCCACTGATCGCCATCGCGATAGAGCAGCTTCCAGTACTCCGGCACCCGGTAAATCACGTCATAATGGTCAAAGGCGAGCCAATAGACCTCTACGGCTGAGATCTTTTGCGGTTGAGGGAAACGGTAACCTATCGATTCCTCAGTCCCATTTTTCAACCACCAGAAGTGATAGGGTGTATTGAGATCGGAGGAGGATCCTGGTTCCATCTGGTCATTGAATCCCCAGCCATCGATCGGTTCTGCCTGTGAGGCAATGGAGGGTTCCGGTTCAGGGATCACCTGCTCCGGTTTATCAGGTATCCAGACCACCATCTGTGATGATGCCCGGTTATTCCATGTGGCATAGGGAATTGCTTTGAATGTAAAAGGTTTCTCCACAGTGGATCCATTGACAGAGTCTCTGTAGACTTTCATTGCCTCCCCCTCCAACAGCGTCACCCCGTTCAGGAGAGACTCATCGAAACGCAGTGTGATGGATGCTTCACGGGGGATCATGATATCGAAAAGATATTCATCAGGCTGATCCATCCCTTCCAGTGCATAGACCAGCGGACCTCTCTCCATCGCCAGCAATCCTTTGTTGTATGCCACCATTTCATGTGCGGCAACTCTGCGTATCGGCATCTCCATCTGCAAGGTGATCAGATCACCCTTGTTCCATTTTCTATCCAAGACTGCATATCCCCCAACCAGATGTTGTTTTACTCTCTTCCCGTTTATAGCAAGCAGGAGCTGTGGATTCGCATCATCCACATAATGGTAGAGATCGGAAGGCAGCGGTCTGTTCCTTGCCCAACCCGGTATACGCAGCATAATGGCATGTTTAGCCGGTATCGCTCTGTTCACCCGTATCTCCACGTTTCCCGACCAGGGATAATCGGTAAGCTGCTCCAATTCAATCTCCCCATCCTGCAAAGCGATGGTCGCGCTGCTTTCTACATAGAGATTCACATAAAGATCATTGTTCCGTGTAGCATAGAGGTAACCGGGTATGGATGGCATGAAACGGGTGATGTTACCCGGACAGCAAGCGCAGCCAAACCACTCCTGACGTTCATGACCACCCAGCGAGGCAAGCGGGTTGTCATAGAAAAATTTGTCACCACTCAGCGAGACACCCGATATCAAACCATTGTAAAGGATTCTCTCCAATATATCAACATACTTAGCCTCTCCGGTAGCAAGGAACATGCGATGATTCCAGAAGACATTTGCCACAGCAGCACAGGTCTCACAGTAATTGTTGAAGTTGTTCAGTTCATAATCGGGTCCAAATCCCTCACCCTGTGGTCTGGAACCGATGCCCCCGGTGATATAGAGCTTACGGTCCACCATGTTATTCCAGAGACGCGAGACAGCGTTGAACAACACACTGTCCTGTTGCAGTGATGCCACATCGGCAGCTCCTGAGAAAAGGTAAGCAGCACGAACGGCATGTCCCACCACCTCCTGTTGTTCCACTATGGGCAGATGATCCTGGCTGTAGATTCCAGGGGAGCGACCGTTTGAAAGCCGACCCGCTTCATCCACAAAGTAGCGTGCCTGTTCAAGGTATTTCTCTTCGCCCGTAACCCTGTATAGCTTTACCAGCGCCATCTCGATGATGGGATGACCTGATGGGTAATGGATCTGCTCCTCACCCGGACCGAACAGTTCACATATCAGATCCGCATTACGAAGGGCTACCTCCAGGAGGCTCCTTTTTCCGGTAGCTTGGTAGTGCGCCACAGCAGCTTCATAGAGATGGCCACAATTATAGAGTTCATGGCTGTTGACCCTTTCCCATCGTGAGCTGCCCCACCACCCGGAAAGACGGGTACAACGATTGGTGACACAGGTGGTGAGATAGCCATCCTCCTCCTGTGCGGCGGCAATCAAGGTGATCACGCTATCGAGATAGGCATCCAGTGCCGGGTCGTATTTCACCGCCAAAGAATAGGAGGCGCCTTCGATAATCTTATAGGGATCGGTATCATCGAATGAGAAATCGCCCTGATGTTCACCTTCCATCAATCCACCGGCAAGCGCGAAATTATCGAAGCGACCGTTTATTTCGCACTGATAAAAAGCGGAGGGGATGGATACCGTGCGATTGATCTCCAACCTGGGAGCCCAGAACTTGTCTCTGAAATGTACCCGTGTGAAGGAGACATCACTGATCTCACCGAGTGCCACTTCCGACGCTTTCTCAGATGTCGGGATGTGAACGCATCCCATCACCACCAGGAAAAAAGGGAATAGTCTGTATTTTATATTCATGTCAGAAGGGTTCAACATGGTTTGACAAATGTGATCAATCATTTCATCTGCCCTGTCACACTGCCATTGAAAGGATTGCTTACAGGGAGACAGTGGGAGATGCGATCAACTTTTACAAATGTAAGTCCAAATGAAGATTGACAACTGAAAGAAAAATCCAAAAAGATATCAAAATCCTCTGAAAAGCGTTTATTTAACAGAAAGCTTCCCTTCTTCTCCTTTTCTACTTTCTCTCCGCGATGATTGTCCATTTCCCGCGTAGAAAAAAATCCCTACATTTGTAGCGAAGAATGCATCCATTTACAGAGAACAGACCTATGTACCCCACCTTTTTGAAATACCTGCTTGCTCCGCTTTTGATTCTTTTCAGTCTGAAAGGCAATGCTGTTGAACTAAATTTCAAATATTACAAGGCTGAAGACGGACTTTCCTCCAATACAGTTTATACTGCACTTCAGGATTCGAGAGGTTTCATGTGGTTCGGAACGGAGAACGGTTTGAACCGTTTTGACGGATACAATTTTACCGTTTACCAGCACATACCGAGGACAGCTCAGTCACTGATTCAAAATTATGTCTACGCATTGGCGGAAGATGCAGATGAGCATTTGTGGATAGGAACCGAAAGAGGGGTCTGCTCTTTCGACCTGAACCTGAAGACCTTCACTCCATTGACACTGACCACACACAAGGATATATCGGTCGATGGTAGGATACAGAGTCTCATTTACGACAGGGGAAAGTTATGGATTGCCTCTGCCAGGCAGGGTGTCTTTGTCAAAGAAGAGGAGGAACTGAGACACTATTCGTTCGAAGAATTCAGGATCGACACGGCATCAACCGTCTGGGTCAATACACTGTACAAAGACAAAGAGCAAATCATCTGGGTCTCAGTAGACAACACGATACACCAGATCTACCGTTTTGATGACACAACAGGTGAATTTGTGCCCGCTTTCCCTGATTTGCCCCAAGAGCAACAACGTGAGCTGCGATCTTACAGCATGTTGGAAGATACATTTGGCACCCTCTGGTTTGGCACCTGGACCAACGGATTGATCAGTGTGGACAAGCATCAAGGGATCGTTACGGACAAATACCTCAATACCCCCGGTAATGAGCATATCCTGCATATTCACCAGCTCACCGAATATGAACCGGGGCTGTTGCTGATCGGCTCCAACGACGGACTTACCTCTTTCAGGATCTCACCGATATCAGGGAACAGGCTCGACCAGCATTTCACCGAGCCCAAGCTATCCAACCGGTTTGTCTATCCCATTTACAAAGATCCGGAAGGGGGTCTTTGGATAGGAACCTACTATGGAGGCATCAATTATGCATCACCCAACAGGAACTACTTCACCAGTTATCAGCACGTCAAGCATGAGAATTCCATCTCAGGACATGTGGTCAGCTGTTTCTGTGAAGACGACAAGGGCAATATCTGGATTGGCACGGAGGATGGAGGATTGAATGAGCTGGATATCCGAAGCGGTCTCTTCCGGTCATACAGCCACCGCGACAACAGAAGTGGTCTCTCATTCAACAATGTACACGCGCTTTGTCAGGTAGACAACAAGCTCTGGATCGGCACCTATACGGGAGGGTTGAACGTGATGGATCTGGATACGAAAGAGATCAGCCACTACTATGCCGATACGGCTAACGCCAACAGTTTGGATGCGAACAATATCTACTCAATCTTCCGTGATCAGACAGGCACGGTATGGATCGGCACCTCCTCAGGTATCAATCGCTACAACGCTGACTCCAACACCTTTACGCCGGTACGCATCCTGAATGAGTTTGTAATGGACATCATTCAGTCAGGTCAGCATATCTGGTTTGCCACCATCAACAGGGGATTGCAGCGGTATGACCTTGAGACGGGTGATTGGAAGGAGTTCAGGTTCGAGGCAGCCAACCGGCAATCGCTGATCAGCAATGATGTGATCACACTTTGTGTGGATGAACAGCAGCAGCTCTGGATCGGCACCAATAGTGGATTGTGCCGCTATGAGGCAGAAAATGAGCTCTTCATCGATGAAGAGGTCGCCTTTCCCAGCAATTACATTTGCAAGATCTTATCAGACAATGGATTGTTATGGATCACCACCCTGAAGGGATTGATCAGCTATCATCCCGCCACCCGTGAATATCGTCAGTTCAACCAGAGTGATGGTTTACTGAGTGACCTGTTTACACCCAACTCGGGTTTCAAGGCGGCATCTGGCAGGATCTACGTGGGTACCCCCAACGGCTTTAATACGTTTTATCCCCGACAACTGGAACGCAACGAATATAAACCACCCATCGAGATCACCGGTTTTCAACTCTTCAACAAGCCGGCACGACTGGAAGAGTATCTCATAAAAGATAAAAAAGGGAAACAACGGCTGGTGCTTGCTCATCATAACAACTCATTCAGTTTCGATTATACGGCGCTCAGTTTTTTCGCCCCCGGAAAAAACCGATATGCATTTATGCTGGAAGGATTCGACAAAGAGTGGAATGAAGCAGGTAACCTTCGAAGGGCTACCTACACCAACATCCCTCCCGGTGATTACCGATTCAGGGTGCGGGCATCGAACAACGATGGTGTATGGAGTGATCGTGATCATACGCTGGCGGTAATCATCAGGCCGCCACTCTGGTGGAACGCCTGGTCCGTCTCGCTCTATATCCTGTTAGTCATGGGGATGCTGTTCTATCTCTTCCACTGGCTGCGTGAAAAAGTGAGGAGAAAGAATGCAGAGATGATTCGTAAAGTACGGGACGAGAAAGAGCGTGAGAGCTATCGTTCACAGATTGAGTTCTTTACCAATGTGGCCCATGAGATCCGAACACCGTTGAGTCTGATCATTGCACCACTGGAACAGGTGATGGAGCGCTCAGAGATCCTGCCGGAGAATACCCGTTCCGATCTGGGTACCATGAAGAGCAACAGTGAGCGGTTGTTGATGCTGGTGAACCAGTTACTTGATTTCTCCAAGATTGAAAAAGGAGGAATACAGGTATCCCTTTCATTGGCAAACATCGACCGTATACTGACGACGACCTACCGGCGTTTTATACCGCTGATTGAGCAAAAAAATATCCGCTTTGATTACCTGAGCGATGTGACCGGCCTGGAGATCATGACCGATCAGGAGAACCTTACAAAAGCGGTAAGCAATCTGCTGAGTAACGCGGCAAAATACACCCGCGATCGGATCACCATGGAGCTGGACACCCACTCGGATCCTGGACATTACCTGATCAGCGTGAAAGACAACGGTCCAGGCCTTCCACTCAGTGAGGTGAACAATATCTTCAACCCATTTTATCAGGTATCAGGACAACACAAGTCCGGCACCGGGCTGGGTCTTTTTCTTGTCAAGTCGATCGTACATGCCTTACAGGGAGAAATAGAGGTGATGAACGACCCCGGCAGTGGGTTGACCATCTGCCTGAAACTCCCACTGGTCGGGAAGAGCGAGGGCCATCCGCAATCGCATGAGAAGCGGCTGAGCGAGGACTTCAGTCATGAACCCGAAAGTGTGAAGCCCTTCGATGGTGAAATCTGTCCCGACCAGGAGGAGGATAGAGAGACATTGCTTCTGGTGGAAGATGATGAAGAGATGCTCTCCTTTATCGCAAGGCAACTGACGGGTCACTACCGGGTGATCACAGCACGAGATGGCAATGAAGGGATTGAGGTCTTGGAGAAGCAGGAGGTAGACCTCATCATCACAGATCTTATGATGCCCCACATGGACGGCATCACCTTTTGCAAGAGACTGAAAAGCAAATATATGTGGAGTCATATACCGGTGATCATGCTGACAGCCAAGACAAATGTAGGATCGAAAGTAGATGCCTTTGATGTGGGTGCGGATGCCTACCTGGAGAAACCGTTTCACATCAACTATCTGATGAGTCGTATTCGCAACCTTCTGGAGACACGCAAGATGCTGTTCCGCAAGTTCACGCAGACACCCTATGCCTCTCTCAGGAGCATTGCGGGCAATGAGGCGGATGAACGATTTCTGGTCAGCATCAATGAGATCATCACCAGAAACATTGATAATCCCGATTTCACAGTTAACATGCTGGCCACCGCGGTGGGCATCAGCAGTTCGGGTTTATTTTCCAAGATCAAGGAGATATCGGGTGTGACACCCAACAAACTGATTCAGTCGATGCGGCTGAAAAAGGCAGCTGAATTGCTGTGTGAGGGTAAATACAGGGTAAACGAGGTGTGTTACATGGTTGGGTTCAGCAATCCTTCCTATTTTTCCAAATGTTTCCAGAAGCAGTTTGGCAAACTGCCCAAAGAGTTTGTTGGAGATAACAGAGAGGGAGATGAGTGTGCCGGAGGTGAAGAGTAACAGAGTAATGATATGGTTAGCCACCAATAACAGTTGTGAACCCCTTGTCACGAAAGAGTGAGAGAATGGTCTCCACTCTTTCTTTCGTCGGTTCCTTCATTCCCTCCTCATCATAAATATCACCCAACTTTTCATATTTCTTAGAGGCGATATTGTGATAAGGTAACAGCCCCACCACCCTTGGCATATGCTTCAATCCGCTGAGAAAAAGCTGGGTTGCTGCGATGTTTTCATCGTCACAGTTCACACCCTCAATCAGGGGTACCCGTATTTGATACTCTGTATCACCGGAAGCAATCAGCTTCAGGTTACGAATGATCTGCTCGTTTCCCACACCTGTCCAGCGACGGTGCCGGTTACTGTCCATCAGCTTCAGGTCATAGAGAAACAGATCGGTATGGGGCATTATCTCTTCCACCACCGATTGTCGCACATGACCGGATGTGTCGACAGCGCGGTGGATCCCCTCCTCTCCACAGCTGATCAGCAGGCTCTTCAATGCCTCCGGGTAGATCAGTGGCTCTCCGCCCGAGAAAGTGACCCCTCCTCCCGATTGATCCATGATATCGGTCTCTTTCCGTATGATCTGCATGATCTCCTCCTGTGGGATATCGTGTCCGCTCATCTCCATTGCCTTTGTAGGACACACCTCGGCACACTTGCCGCATAGGGTACAACGGGATAGGTCCGTTATCACTCCTTCGGTGGCAGTGAGGGTGAGGGCTTTTTCGGGACAGGCTGCCACACAACTGCCGCAACCTATGCATCTGTTCCTGTTGTAAAGCTTCTCTGTGCGGGGGGAAATTCCTTCGGGATTGTGACACCATCTGCAGGAGAGCGGACATCCCTTGAAAAAGAGGGTAATACGCACACCCGGTCCGTCATTAATCGAATATCGTTTGATATCAAACAGGAAAGCCATGGAGCTTCTCTTAAAACGATTCGTTCTCGGTGCGTTCAATGATCTCCTGTTTCAGATTTTCATGCATATCATTGAAATAGTCACTGTATCCGGCCATTCGTACCAGTAGATCACGATACTCCTCAGGGTTGTCACGTGCGGCAATCAGTGTCGCGGTATCAACGATGTTGAACTGCACATGATGACCACCTCCGCTGAAATAGCTCCTGATCAGGTTACCCAACTTGGCCACGCTCTCATCACTACTCAACAGGCTGGGAAGGAAACGGAGGTTGAGCAGGGTACCGCCCGACTTAACCTGATCCAGCTTGGCAAGTGAACGGATCACAGCTGTGGGTCCATGGGTATCACATCCATGTGAGGGTGAGGTGCCGTCGGAGATGGCTTTGCCGGCCAGCCGACCGTTGGGAGTGGCACCCATCACATTGCCAAAATAGTTATGACAGGTGGTGGAGAGCATGTTGAGATGGTATTTACCACCCTCTTTGCCATTGGGACGTCCATCGATCAGATTGAACAGATCATCGTAGACTCTCAGGGCTATTGTATCGGCTGCATCGTCATCGTTTCCGAAGAATGGTGTGTGGTTCATGATCCTTTGCCGTAGCACCTCCTCACCGGCAAAATTGCGCGATATCACTTCCACCATCTGCTTCATGGTAAGATACTTATCCTCATAGATATGCTTTTTGAGTGAAGAGAGTGAGTCGGTCACAGTTCCCAAGCCGGTACACTGGATGTAGGTGGTGTTGTAGCGTGGTCCACCGTTATAGTAATCCTTGCCCTTACTGATACAGTCATCGGTGATCACAGAGAGGAAAGTCGCCGGGAAGTTACGGGCATACATCCTGTCAATAAAATGATTCACCCGAATCTTCAAATCGATGATATGTTTCAGTTGTGCATAAAAAGCTGCATAAAGCTCTTCATAGGAGGTGAAGTTGCATGGATCACCTGTTTGGATTCCCACTCTCTTACCAGTAACCGGATCAATGCCGTTGAAAAGGGTGACCTCCAGGATCTTTGGCACATTAAGATATCCGGTTAGCAGATAAGCCTCCTTACCGAAGGCTCCCACCTCAATACAGCCACTGCAGCCTCCCTCTCTGGCATCCTGAAGTGTCTTACCGGAACGAAGCATCTGTTGGATATAGACATCAGGATTGAAGACAGAAGGATAACCATGTCCCTGGCGAATCACCTTGATGGCGGCATGCAGGAACCGGTTGGGTGTGACGGAAGAGATATGCACCGAGTTGCCCGGCTGCAGGATATGCAGTTCCTCAATCACCTCCAGCATCAGGTAGGAGACCTCATTCACACCATCGGATCCATCGGCTTTGACACCACCGATATTGATGTTGGTGAAATCGTTATAGGTGCCGCTCTCGCTGGCGGTAATTCCCACTTTGGGTGGGGCTGGCTGGTTGTTCACCTTAATCCAGAAACAGGAGAGCAGCTCTTTGGCATCGTTGCGTGACAACGTCCCATTTGCAATATCCTGTTGATAGAAGGGTGCCAGATGCTGATCAAAGTGCCCGGGGTTGAAAGCATCCCATCCGTTCAGTTCGGTGATGACACCCAGGTGCACAAACCAGTACATCTGAATGGCCTCTCTAAAGTTGCGGGGTGCATGGGCCGGCACCCGACGGCATACTTCGGCAATCTGCAGCAACTCGGCAACTCTTCCCTGATTTCTTTCCTCAGCTGCCAGCTCCTCAGCTTTTTCGGCATGTCTCTCACCAAGACGGATCAGCGCATCACAGGAGAGGCTCATAGCAAGCAACTGCTCTTCCTTCTCGGTTGCTTCGGGATCGTTGAACCAATCGATTGCTGCAATCGCTTCATCGATCTCTCTCTTGAAGTCAAGCATCCCTTTCCTGTAAATCTTACCATCCAGACAGGTGTGTCCAGGAGCACGTTGCTCCATGAACTCGGTGAAGAGCCCCGCTTCATAGGCTGCCTTCCACTCTTCCGGTACACGGGCAAAGATGCGGTCGCGTTGTGACCGTCCCGTCCAGTAAGGGATCACCTCCTTTTGGTATCGCTCGATCTCACTTTCATTGATCAGATATCGTTGCTGTTCGCGTGTGTTGAGCACCCTCAGGTCTTCCACCGAGTGGATGGTGAGCTCGGGAAAGGTGTAGACAGCTTTGGGCCTCTCCCCCCGCTCTCCAACGATCAGCTCCTGTTCACCTATGTAGATCTGTTTCTTGTCACAAATCTCCATAAAGTTCATTGCCCGCATCACCGGAACAGGATATCGTCCTTCATATTTTTTGTAGAATGCTGTTTCGATCAGAGCACGTTCAATGGATAGGGTGGCCGGTGTTTGAATGCTCTCCTCACGCAAGGCACGGATACGGTCGTTCATCCCCGGCTTGGCCGAGTTGGTTGTATAGAAGTTACCCTCTCTGTTGGATTGTCGTTCAGGAGTTTTCTTTTTGGTTTTCAATTCTTCAAACATCGCAACAATATTTTTTTAAAAGACTTGTATTCCTAACGGAAAGCAACTTCTCTTTCACGCTCCACCTCTTCAATTGTTTTTACCAGGGGTTTACCCAGTATCCGGTTGCCATTTTCAGTAATCAGGATATCCTCTTCGTTGCGGGATACCTCCAAAGTCTCTGTATTTGTTCACTTCATCAAAGTTGATGAAGTTGGCATTGATCTTATTGGCAGACCAGTAATCGATCAGTTCGGGGATGAAATAGATGCCCGGCTCAATGGTCAACACAAAGCCCGGTTCCAGGGTTCTTCCCAGTCGCAATGATTTCAGTCCGAATTGAGTACTTTTGGGGTTGTTGTGGTAACCCACGATTTGCTCACCCAAGTTCTCCATATCATGTACATCCAGCCCCATCAAGTGACCGGTACCGCAAGGGAAAAAGAGGGCATGCGCCCCATTTGCCACGGCTTCTGCACTATCCCCTTTGGTTAAACCCATCTCTTTGAGCCCCTCGAAAAGGATCTCTCCCACTTTCAGGTGTACCTCCCGGAAGTTCACTCCGGGCAATGAGAGCTCAATGGCGTTATTGTGGGCATCTAATGTAATCCGGTAGATCTCTTTCTGCCGATCGGTGAAGGCTTCCGATACGGGAAAGGTACTGCTCATGTCACCCGCATAACCCATCGGTGTTTCGTAACCAGCATCGAGTAAAAAGAGATCTCCCTCTCTGAGGATGTTACCATGATAATGGTTATGAAGAAACTGGCCGTTAATGGTGCCGATGATTGGAAACGCAATATTACCTCCCGCGGCGATAGCGACTTCGTGCACCCTGGCAGTTACCTCTGCCTCTGTCATCCCGGCACGTGCGTGGTGCATAGCGGCAAGGTGCATCTCAGTTGTCACATCAACCGCATTTTCAATCTCTCTGATCTCCTCTTCTGTTTTGATGATGCGTTGGCTGGATACAGCGACAATAAAATCGTTGCTAACATGCACCATCACCTCTGAGGGTGAATAACCCAGATATTCCTTAAGCTTAAGAAGATGCTCCCCCCTGTAGGGAGGAAGGTATCTGACTCTCTTCTTGTCAATCTTTGTGATGATCCTGATAAAATCGGAGAGTGTCCCTGTGTGGGTTACCCCTGTCTGTTGAGCCAACTCATGGATGGCAGGTTGTGATCCGGTCCATACGATTGAGTCAATGGTAGGATCATCGCCAAAGAGATAGACCTCATCTCTGTCGTTATCTATCCATCCAATCAATCCGGGCTTGCTGATTCCGAAGTAATAGAGGAACGTACTGTCTTGCCTGTAATGGTATGTATTGTCGGAATAATTGATGCCACACTCCTCATTTCCGAGGAACAGAAGGAAACCTGACTGAAATTGATTCTTTAACGCATCTCGTCTCGCTATATAGATTTCTTTTTCGAACATCTTTGTTTTCACGATTTTAGCTTTTAATTTCTTGTGAGTAGCGCACGGGCAGCTTCAATGATGGTATCCTTCTCATTGCGCTTGTCGCTATCGAGCATTGAAACAAAGAAATCAGGTTCCACACCAAACTCGATATGCTCCTTCTCGGCATTGAACATCGGAGATGCAGAGAAACGAATGGACCAGCCGTTGGGAAGTTCTGAAGAAAAAGGAAGGCCACTGCCGCCACCGGTTTTGTCGCCAATCACGGTAGCCAGCGGAGCAATTTTCATGATACTTACAAACTCGTTGGTAGCGCTGTAGCATCCTCTGTTTGCAAGCACAACAACCGGTTTCTGGTAACGTACCCTGTTGGAACTCTCCACATATTTTGGATAAAGGGGTGAGAAATCGTTGTGTCCGGGACCAATCTTATGAGAGATATATCCGACGTGAGTCCGTTTGTTGAAAAAACGGCTGGCTAACTTCTCCACATTGGTGAGATTTCCCCCACCATTGTTACGCACGTCAATGATGATCCCCTTGCAGATGGCCATTCGGTTGAGGATCTCATCCAGGCTGCCATCACCAAGGTCGCTGGTAAAACTGTTGTAATAGAGATACCCTACATTGTCTTCGAGGATTTTGTACCAGATACCGGATGCACGGCTATAATCTTTCCCAAGATAATGTTTCTGAATGGCAGGATCAAAATTTTCAGGATAATCTTCCTGCCACTTCCAGTAACGGGTCACATCGTGTGATGCAGCAAGGTTGACATGGCCATCCATCAACTCGGCCAGCATCTCCCCCATCAGCTTGAAGAGGGCATCATTCCCCATGTTGGAAGTGATGCGCCTGCTATAATCAAGATAAACAGCATCCCAATCAATCTCTTTGTACTCAAAAAAACAGTAATTTCGGTCGAGGATGGTCCACAACGCATCGAAGTTTCCTTTGGGATGATTGTCAAACTGCATGGTAGGATCATCACACCCTGAAAAGAGGAACAGGGTAAGAAGCAATAGCCATCGATGCAGTTTAACAATTTTCATGACCATTTACGATATCTATCCACAAGGGATCTTGCCGATTCTTCTCTCATGACGCCCTCCTTCAAAGGGTGTATTGAGAAAAGTAACCAGTATCTCATATGCCTCCTCCTGATTCACAAACCTACCCGGCAGGGACAGGATATTGGCATCGTTGTGCGCTCTGGCAAAAAAGGCGAGCTCCTTGTTCCAGCATAAGGCCGCACGGATACCCTGGTGTTTGTTGACTGTCATACTGATTCCGTTGCCGGTGGCACAGATAGTAATACCCGGATAGCACTCCCCATTCTCCACTGCCGTGGCCAGGGGATGCGCATAGTCGGCATAGTCACTGCTATCTGGGGAATAGGCCCCAAAATCCTTGTAAGGGATCCCCTTCTCCTCGAGGATCCCGATCAGGTATTGCTTCATCTCATATCCTGCATGATCGGAAGCAATACCAATCGGTTTTTCAGCATTTGTGAACAACGACATGATTAATTCTTTATATCGTTACAACATTTTCTTAACCTGCTCATACACATTCTCTCCAGTGTATCCAAGTTTCTCATCCAATACTGTATAGGGTGCCGAGTAGCCGAACGAGTTCATGCCCCATACAGCACCGTCAGCACCTACAAGGCCTTCAAGAGTAACCGGCAATCCGGCAGTAAGGCCAAACTTTTTAGATCCTTTTGGCAATACAGACTCTTGATATTCTTTTGATTGTGAACGGAAAAGACCCTCGGAAGGAACAGATACGATACGTACTTTCACTCCATCGGCACGAAGCAGGGCAGCCCCCTCAACCAATGTAGAAACCTCTGATCCGGAGGCAAGCAGGATCACATCGAAGTTCTCCTCATCTTGCACCACATAGGCACCCTTATCGGCCTGCAATGCTGCCTCGTAACGTGACCCCTCAGCCGGCAGATCCTTGATGTTCTGACGTGAAAGAATCAGACCGGTAGGTGTTTCACTGTTTTCCATTGCCATCTTCCAGGCTACGGTTGTTTCATTGCCATCTGCAGGGCGAAGTACAAGTACTGAATTTTTTCCATGATGGTTCTGCAATTTCTCCAACAACCTGATCTGAGCCTCCTGTTCTACCGGTTGGTGAGTGGGACCATCCTCTCCAACACGGAAGGCATCATGTGTCCAGATGAAGATTACCGGAGTCTGCATCAGGGCAGCCACACGTATTGAAGGTTTCATATAATCTGAGAAGACAAAGAAGGTACCACAAGCTGGGATGACACCGCCATGGAGACTCATTCCAATGCAGAGGCAGGACATGGTGAATTCAGATACACCGGCTTGCAGGAATGCACCTGAGAAATCATTGCTGGTCAATGCTTTTGTATGCTTCAGAAAGCCATCTGTCTTGTCAGAATTGGAGAGGTCGGCAGATGCCACGATCATGTTTTCCACCTGTTTAGCCAGCTCCGAGAGTACTGCGGCAGAGGCGGCACGCGTGGCACTGTTAGCCTTCTGAGTGATGGCACTCCAGTCAATTGCAGGCAATTCACGGGAGAACCATTTGCGTTTCTTCTCAGCCAACTCAGGGTTGGCAGTTGTCCACTGTTGCAATTTGGCATTCTTCTCTGCAACAATCACCTTCAATTCTTCTTTTCTTTTCTGATAGAGTTCAGCGACCTCAGGGAAGATGGAGAAAGGACTCTCCGCATCACCACCCAGATTCTTGATTGTCTGTCCAAAATCAGCACCAGCAGCACTGAGAGGCTGACCATGTGTGGAGACCTGACACTCGTAAGAAGTGCAGTCGGCAGCAAGTGCCCCTTTACCCATCACGGTATTACCAATGATCAGTGTCGGTTTTTCTTTCTCAGCTTTTGCCTCAGTGAGTGCCTTGCGGATCTCATCCACATTGTTGCCGTCTATCGAGATTACCCGCCAGTTCCATGCTCTGTACTTGGCGGCAACATCCTCGCTGGTCACCGCATCAGTAGTTGTAGAGAGCTGAATGTTGTTGGAATCATAAAACATGATGAGGTTGCTCAGCCCCAGGTGACCTGCAATCCTGCCGACACCTTGTGAGATCTCTTCCTGGACACCTCCATCAGAGATGAAAGTATAGATGGTATGATCCATCCCTTCACCGAGACGTGCCTGCAGGACACGTGCCGCAATGGCTGCACCAGCAGCATAGGCATGGCCCTGACCAAGAGGACCTGAAGTGTTTTCAATTCCCCTGTTGATGTCGATCTCGGGGTGTCCTGGTGTAGGACTTCCCCACTGGCGGAAGTTTTTCAGTTCATCCAACGAAAATTTACCACTCAAACAGAGCACCGAATACAACATGGGTGACATATGACCTGGGTCGAGGAAGAAACGATCTCTCATCTCCCAACCCGGATTTTCAGGATCATATTCCAAAAATTCAGAAAAAAGGACATTGATATAATCTGCCCCACCCATGGCACCGCCCGGATGTCCGGATTTTGCCTGTTCTACCATCGATGCCGAAAGGATTCGAATGTTATCGGCCGCTTTGTTCATGATTGCATTTTCGTTCATAAAAATATCGGTAATATTTGAGTTATTGTATCTTAATTATAAAATGACTCAGCATTGAGATGCCAAGTGTAGGAAGTGCAAAGATAATGTTTTTTTGAAATCCTTCCCTGTAATAAATGATATGTTTACACTATTTATTGTGACAGCAATCATGGTTTACAGATAATCTTAACACAAAAGGTCAATTAAGCGAATAAATTATTACTTTTATATACTGAAATCGATGAGTTAAATTCCACACTCCTATGAGTCTGAGCAAAAACAAGATTAAATATATCCGGTCACTCAAAGAGAAAAAGTTCCGCAGCCTGCACAACACATTTGTCGCAGAGGGTACTAAATTGGTATTTGACCTGATGTCAACCTGTCATTGTCAGTTTTTGGCAGCACTGCCTGAAGTCCTGCAGGCACATCCGGAAATCAAAGCTGAAGAGATAGTTGATGTAAATGAGATCGAACTGACCAAAGCGACCTTTTTACAAACGGCTCCCCAAGTCATCGCAGTATTTTATCAGCCTGAACAGAACTTCGAAGAGCTGCAACTGCGAGGCAAGCTGAGTCTGGCACTCGATGGTGTGCAGGATCCCGGCAACGTGGGTACTATTCTCCGCATTGCCGACTGGTTTGGAATTGATCAAATTCTCTGTTCTCCCGACACAGCCGATCTCTACAATCCGAAGACTGTGCAGGCGACCATGGGTGCAATTGCACGTGTGAAAGGTTACCAAGGTGAACTCGCTTCATTGCTCACGGAGCTAAATGACCTGCCTGTATATGGCACCTTTCTCGATGGATCTGACATCTATCAGGAACCACTCTCTACTGAGGGAGTAATTGTATTGGGTAGTGAAGGGAAAGGTATCAGCAGGGAAACGGAAAAATTGATTAACCGGAGATTGTTGATTCCCAGTTACCCTGTCGGCAGAACCACTTCGGAATCTTTAAACGTTGCAGCTGCAGCTGCAGTTGTATGCGCAGAGTTTCGCCGACGACAAGGATAAAAAAAATCACGTATGTAAATACGTGATTACCTAAAACAAATCTGAAGAGAATAAAAATCTCAAAATGATTGAGACTGGGGTGGAAAACGGGGCTCGAACCCGCGACCTTCGGAACCACAATCCGACGCTCTAACCAACTGAGCTACAACCACCATATTGATTTTCGGATGCAAAGATACAATATTTTTCGCACATTCAATCAAAATTGGAGAAAAAATCAAAAAAAATGAGACTGAGAACCATCTCTCCCGATTATTTCGTATATTTGAAGTTGATTCAGATAATTGCATACTGTCGTGTCACAAAAAATTAAACTTTCCATACTGGGGATCTCTTTCAGTCAGGTTCAAGCAGGCGCCTACGCACTGATTTTCTCTGAGGAGCAGGGAATACGACGGCTTCCCATAGTGATCGGTACTCCAGAAGCACAATCGATAGCCCTCGTGATGGAGGGGATCACTCCTCTCAGACCGCTCACGCATGATTTGATCTGCTCCATCTGGAAGGAGATGGGCATCGAGCTTAAGGAAGTGGTAATTTACAAGTTCGAGGAGGGAGCTTTCTTTTCTGAACTACTGATCGAGCAGAACGGCAAGGAGCACCGCATCGACTCCCGCACCTCTGATGCCGTAGCCATAGCCATTCGCACCCATTCACCCATCTACACCACTGAGGAGATCATGCGCAACATGGCGGTTGTTTTCGACGAAAAAAGCGTGAAGGGTGGCGGTGAATCTTTGCAGGAAACAAATGACAAGATTGAGGAAGAGATGACTGATCTACGGTTAGATGCACTCAAAGAGCGACTCAGGGATGCGGTGAGAGAAGAGAACTACGAACTGGCAACCCGTCTGCGAGATGAGATCAACCGCCGGGAGAGCAAATCCTGAACCAAATGGCCGATAATCTCTTCTATTGTCCCGATATCAGGCAGAATCCCATTCTGCCTGAACAAGAATCACAACACTGTGCCAGAGTACTCCGTATGCACGAAGGTGATTTACTCACCATCACCGATGGAGAGGGATACTTTTACGACTGTAAACTGTTGTTATCGCATCCAAAAAAAAGCATGGTTACCGTTCTTCGTCAATGGGAGGAGCCACGTAAAAGAGAATTCATGCTTCATATTGCTTTCAGTCCAACAAAACAGATGGAGCGCAATGAGTGGTTCGTGGAGAAAGCAACCGAGATCGGTGTTGATAGGTTCACACCAATCCTTGGCAATTTCTCAGAGCGAAAGGAGATCAAAAGAGAGCGATTGACCAGAATAGCTATATCTGCAATGAAACAGTCACAACAGTCCCGACTACCGCTCATCGACGAGATGCGTTCCTTTAGTGAATTTGTGGCACAACCTTTTAACGGTAGAAAGTTCATTGCCCACTGTTACGATCTGCCCAAAACGGCTTTGTCACAATCATACAGGAAAGGAGAGGATGTACTGATACTGATTGGCCCTGAAGGCGACTTCAGTGAGCAGGAGGTGGCAGAAGCCATCAACAACGGATTTGAGCCGATAAGTCTCGGGGAGACAAGACTACGGACAGAAACAGCCTCTCTTGTTGCCCTGCATACCATCCATCTGGTCAACGCCATCACCTCTAAATAGTGAATGATGACAAAAAAGGAACAATACAGCAATGTGATTGGCTGGTTTGAAGCAAATGCCGAGTCGGCCGAGACGGAGCTGCACTATCAGAACCCCTATCAATTGCTGGTGGCAGTGATTCTGTCAGCACAATGTACCGACAAGCGGGTGAACCTGATCACGCCGGCACTCTTCGAAGCGTTTCCAACTCCGGAAGTGATGGCTGCCGCTTCACCTGATGAGATATTCACTTATATACGCTCCTGCTCCTATCCGAACAACAAGGCAAAGAGCCTTGCTGGCATGGCTCGAAAGCTGGTTGACAATTTCCACGGGGAGGTTCCTTCCGACATCGATTCACTGATTACTATTCCGGGTGTTGGACGAAAGACTGCCAACGTGATTCTGGCAGTTGCTTTCGACAAACCAGCCATGCCCGTAGATACCCACGTCTTTAGGGTGGCCAACCGCATCGGGTTGACGCGGAACTCAAAAACACCGCTGGAGACGGAACGGGAACTGGTGAAACATATCCCATCCAAACTCCTTTCAAAAGCCCACCATTGGCTTATTCTGCACGGACGGTATGTCTGTGTGGCACGGAAACCCAAATGCGAAAGTTGTGGCATCAGGGAGTGGTGCAGTTACTTTGCAACACATCAATCATCAGCTCAACAAAAATAAAAAGCAAGAGAGGGTGGAACCATAACAGTTCCACCCTCTCTTACTTTTAGCAATACAGGTTTATGCTGCGTTGGGTATAGCCTTATTCTTGTTTAAAATCAGGTATACAATTGGCAGAATACCCACCGTATTGAAGATGGCCAGACAGATAAACCATACCAGATGGTTGTTACGGGCCGATTTCCACAGTGCGATCAGTTTCAACACTGAGTCGAACAGGGACAGTATGACGATCAGGATGATCAGCCATTCGGGCAGATTGGATAAGCTTTCCATATGCTTGATCTGTTAAGAATCGATTAGTCTATTACCGAAAATTGATAAATACAACGGCTGCTGTATTTTTCACCCGGTTTCAGATAGGGAGAGGGCCAATCCGGCTTGTTGGGCGAATCGGGATATTTCTGTGTCTCCAGACATACAGCTGCACGTTTCTGGTAGGTGATTCCCTTTTTACCCGTTGCGGTGCCATCAAGGAAATTGCCTGAATAGATCTGAATGCCCGGTTCATTGGTATATACATCCAACCTGATACCAGTCACGGGTGACCATACCGAAGCTGCCACCATAGAGACGTCACCTTTGGTGTTCAGTACCCAGTTGTGGTCATAACCGTCTCCATTCTTCAACTGTTCAAAATCATATTGATCAATCTTCTCACCAATTGCCATCGCTGTTCTGAAATCCATAGGTGTTCCTTCCACTTTTTCGATGGCTCCAGTTGTCATAAATGTCCTGTCGACAGGAGTATATTCATCTGCGTGAATTGTCAACATATGGTCGAGTATAGTCTGACTGGGATCTCCACTCAGATTGAAATAGGAGTGGTTGGTAAGGTTCACTACGGTCTCTTTGTCTGTCTCAGCTTCATATGCGATATCGATGGCATTATCGTCTGTAAGCGTCATGGTCACCTTCACATTCAGGTTTCCAGGGAAGTTTTCCTCTCCATCTACCGACAGATAGGTAAGCACCACACTTTGACTGTCAGGTTGCATACATTTGAAAATCTGCTTCTGGAAACCGTTCGGACCACCGTGCAGGGTATGTCCGAAATTGTTGGTAGGCAAATCATATTCAACTCCTTCAATTGTAACTTTCCCGTTTGCAATACGATTTGCATAACGACCAATTGTGGCTCCGAAATCATTGTTGACAGCCATGTAATCAGCAATGCTATCATAACCCAGCACTACATCCTGCATATTCCCCTCTTTATCCGGCACCATCACCGAGACAATGCGTCCACCATAATTGGTGACCGTAACTTCCATTCCATTTGCGTTCTTCAGCAAATACAGGTCTGTTGAATCGCCATTCACCACCGACTGAAAGTCAGTTCTTTTAAGTCCCGAGAGCGTTGTCTCTTCCAGGGGAGTCTCTTGCTGCTTGTTTGTACATCCAACCACGGCAATCAATGCCAGAAGCGAGATCATTCGATTAAGTTTCATCTGTTTTTCATTAAAATTAGTGTTCAAAATAATCATCTCAAATAGACTTTTTGTCGCAATATTCCTCAACCTACAGTCATTTGGAGAGGTAAAATTACGCTTTAAATCGATTATTTCCAAATCTCATCATTTTATTCATAAAAAACAGCAACCGTATTCCATGGCTGCTGTTTCTTGATACATTTATGATAGAGTCTGATTACAACTCCTTATCGAGGGTGTCAATTTTTTTCACGATCGTCTGCAATTCAGCCTTGATCTTCTCTACCTTCTGGTTCATGTCATCAATCAGATGATTGCCTTTCTTGGAAGAAACAGAGAGAAAACCGATGTTGTTTTCATATGTCTGCAGTTCATTTTTCATCCGGTCATACTGACGCATCAACTTTTCACGCTCACGCAGCAGTTGGCTTTTGCCATTTTCCGAACGACTCATATCGACAATATTGGATCTGAAGCTCTCCATCTTGCGCTCTTCCTTGTCGATCTCAAGTCGGTCGAACTGAGCTTCTGTTGCATCGTAGAACTCACGATATACACGATCCTTCATCTTGTAGGGAACATGTCCGATGGCATACCATTCGTCCATGAGTTCTTGCAACAATGGCAATGCTTGCTCTGCGGAGAGCGTCTTATCGAGTTGACTGATCTTATCAACGATCTTTTTCTTGGCATCCAGATTCTTCGATTCTTCTTCATACTGTGAAGAGGTATGTATCTTTTTCTGTTCGAAGAAATAGTCACAGGCAGTGATGAATCGTTTCCAGATCGTGTCCACATATTTATGCGGAACAATGCCGATGCTCTTCCACTCTCTCTGTATCTCTATCAAATCCTGGGAGGTTTTCTTCCAATCCTGGCTCTCTTTCATCGCCTCCGCACGTTCACAGAGTTCAATTTTCTTCCGGAGGTTCTCCTCCATCTCGTTCCGCAGCGTTTTGTAATATTCATTCTTCGAACGGAAAAAGAAATCACAGGCGGCACGGTAACGTTTGTATATTTTGGTGTTCCATTTGCGTGGTACATATCCAATCTGGCGCCACTGCGTCTGAATCGCCAGCACCTCCTTCACCTTACTGTTCCAGTCTCTGATTGTTTTAATCTGGCTGTAGTCAATTGCCTCCAGCTTTTCACAGAGCGATGTCTTTAGTTCCAGGTTCTCATCTTCCTTGCCCCTGAGTGCCTCAAAATGTGCCTGGTATTTCTTATTGATACTGGTTGAGGCCTCCTTAAAACGATTCCATACCTCTTCCCTATCCTTTCTGGAAACCGGTCCAATTTCACGCCACTCCTGGTGAAGATTTTGCAACTGATGGAAGGCAGAAACAACATCAGACTCCTCATCAAGTCTTTCAGCAGCTTCACACAGCTCGTTTTTCAATTCAAGATTCTTCTTGAAATCATATTCCCTGAACTCATTGTTGATCCGTACCAGATCATAAAAAATCTCCACGTAATGCTGATAAGACTTCCAAAGCTCATTCACACGGGCCTGTGGAATCATCCTGATTTCGTTCCACTCCTGCTGCAGTGATTTGAACTCCTGGTAAACCTTGTTGAAATCCTCCTGACCCTGGTTTTGCGTCAGCTGTTTCACCTGTTCAATGATGGCCAATTTCCGGGCTACATTCTTTTCTTTCTCGGCCTCTTCCATGGCCGTAATGGCTGATCGCTTCTCTCTGATCTTCTGCAACAACTCCTTCCCTTCAATGAAGAGCGCAGATTCGTTGGCTACAAAATCAATCTCTTCACCACCAGTAGAAAGAAATGCTTGTTTTTGGCCCTCAATTTCATTGCGCAGTGTACGGTAGAATTGATTCTTGTACTCATCAATATCTTTTCTCTGAGGACGTTCTGCTTCCAGCAACTCACGAAGCTTCTGAACAATTTCATCAACGGTCAACAGTGAACCGGTTATATTGTCTGATTCAGAATCCTCATCCGATTCATCAGCCTCATTTCCGGAATCGTCCGCTTCATCTGCTTCACCATCTTCCAAGTGATAGTCAATTTTTTCCTGCTCTTTTTCCTTCTGTTCATCAGCTTCTTCCGAGACAGTTGCTTCAACATCAGACTGAGCACTGCCAACATTGGAGCCGTCGGTTTCTTCGACCAATTTAAGGTCGGAGATTCCAGTTACTTCCTGTTTATCTTCGAGAGCAACCTCATCGGTTTTATCGGTCTGAACGGCTTCCTGTACCTGTTCAGCTTGAGGGGTATCTACCTTAGACTCCTGGACCGGTACTTCAGGCTCCGGATGCATCTCTTTGTTTTCCGTATCGATGGTTAAATTTTTCTCATCAAGATTGTTGTTCGTATTCATCAGTAGTCCCTTCGTTTTACCCCAACCATCCGATTGGGATGTTGCTATTCATTTTTTAGTTTTTTATAACTCAATAGTAGTTTTTTACCAACCACTTTTTTTTCAATAACTGCAAATTAACGCAATATTTTTGGGAAAACATCTGTTTTCTTGATTTATTTTTGAAGATAGAACCAAGCAACTGTTTAGTTAACGTTCTGTAAACCGGATATGGCTAGAGTTGGGGGGCTAATTTGTGAAGACAAAAAAAACCCGCCAGTAATTAACTGGCGGGGATACTTTTACAACCGCTTATTTTTCTCTGAAAAAGATGTTGATGGGTGTACCTGAGAAATCCCATATCTCACGCATTCGATTCTCAATGAACCGCTTATAGGGTTCCTTGATATATTGCGGCAAATTACAGAAGAAGACAAAGGAAGGCACTTGCGTCTTGGGCAGCTGGGTGATGTACTTCACCTTGATATATTTCCCCTTGTTGGCAGGGGGAGGTGTACGCTCGATGATGGGCAACAACTGTTCATTGAGCTTGCTGGTGGCCACTTTTCTTTTTTTATTCTGATAAACCTCCTTGGCCAGGTCCATCACTTTCAAGATTCGCTGCTTCGTAAGAGCCGAACCAAAAATGATGGGGAAATCGGTAAAAGGGGCCAGTCGCTGACGGATGGCATTCTCAAAAGTCTTGATCACCATGTTGTCTTTCCCTTCTACCAGGTCCCATTTGTTGACGAAGACCACCAGCCCCTTGCGGTTCTTTTGAATCAGTGAGAAAATATTAAGATCCTGGCTTTCGATGCCACGGGTAGCATCCAGCATCAGGATACAAACATCCGCATTTTCAATTACGCGGATGGAGCGAATTACAGAGAAGTACTCCAGATCTTCGTTCACCTTTCCCCGCTTACGAATACCGGCAGTGTCGACAAGATAAAAATCCATACCAAACTTGTTGTACCGCATGTAGATGGAATCGCGTGTAGTACCGGCAATGTCAGTTACAATGCTCCGTTCCTCACCTATCAATGCATTGATGATGGATGATTTTCCTGCGTTGGGGCGTCCCACCACTGCAAACCTGGGGACATCATCCAGCACCTCCTCTTCACCGCTACTGGTGAAAAGAGTAAGGATATGATCGAGCAGGTCACCGGTGCCGGAACCGTTGATGGCTGAGACGCTGAAAGGATCACCCAGTCCCAGTGTATAAAACTCGGCTGCCTGGTGTCCCAGATTGAAGTTGTCTGACTTGTTGGAGACAATCACCACCGGCTTGCCGGAGCGTCGCAACATATGCGCCACACTGGTGTCAAGATCTGTCAATCCGTTCATCACGTCCACAACGAAGAGAATCACATCCGCCTCATCCATCGCTATGCGCACCTGTTTGTTGATCTCATCCTCCATCACATCGTCGGAGTCAACCACCCATCCACCAGTATCGACCAGTGAAAATTCCTTCCCGTTCCAGTTCACTTTGCCGTACTGACGGTCGCGGGTGGTGCCGGCAGTCTCTGTCACAATAGCCTCACGGCTTTGTGTCAATCGGTTGAAAAGGGTGGATTTTCCCACGTTGGGGCGTCCCACAATCGCTACTAAGTTTTGCATAATGTCGTTGATTAGCTGATGAGTTGATTTGAGGATGTGGGGAATTGAAAATTTGCAAATCACCACATCACCTCTTCTTTGATTAGTCCAGTTTGTATCCGAAGGTCTTTAACAGGTTGTCCCGGTTTCGCCAGTCCTTCTCCACCTTTACATAGATCTGGAGGTAGATCTTCTTCTCGAAGAAACGTTCGATATCCTTGCGGGCCATTGTTCCCAGTTTTTTGAGCGATTCACCCTTGTGACCGATCACGATCCCCTTCTGGGTATCGCGCTCCACCAGAATGATTGCCCTTATCCGGATGATATCCTTCTCATCAAGAAACTCCTCCACGATGGCTTCAATAGCATAGGGAACCTCTTTCTGGTAAAGCAAGAGCGCTTTCTCACGGATGATCTCTGCCACGAAGAAACGGGCCGGCTTGTCGGTGAGTGCATCCTTCTCGAAGTAGGGAGGTGACTCGGGCAACAGCTCCAATACCCTTCTCTGAACAAGGTCTACACTGAAGTTGTTCAACGCCGAGATGGGATAGATCTCCGCTTTGGGCAGCAGTGTCTGCCATTGCAATACCAGTTGTTCCAGCGCCTCCTGCGTGGTCTGGTCAATTTTATTGATCAGCAGCAGCACGGGCAAATCCAACTGCTGTACTTTCGCGAGGAATTCATCATTCTTGTCTACCTTCTCCACCACGTCGGTCACGTAGAGCAGCACATCAGCATCCTGCAGTGCCGAGAGCGAGAAGGTGAGCATCTGTTCCTGCAACTTGTAGTTGGGACGCAGCACGCCGGGTGTATCGGAATAGACCACCTGGTACTCCGGTTTGTTGACGATGCCGATGATCCTGTGGCGCGTTGTTTGTGCCTTGGCGGTGATGATCGAGATTTTCTCCCCCACCAGCCGGTTCATCAGTGTAGATTTTCCCACATTGGGATTTCCAACGATGTTGACAAAGCCGGAACGATGCTTCTTCTGTTCCATTAATCCTGTTTAACTGTTTCCTTGTTTCCGTCGTATCCCCATTTCAGGTAGACACTTCCCCATGAAAAACCGGCACCGAAGGCGGTGAGGATGAGGTTGTCACCCTTACGGAGTTTAGATTCCCACTCCCATAGACAAAGTGGTATCGTACCTGCACTGGTATTGCCATACCGTTCAATGTTGACCATCACCTTGTCGGGCGACAAACCGGTTCTTTCCACGGTGGCGTCTATGATCCGAAGGTTGGCCTGGTGCGGCACCAGCCAGTCTACATCATTGGCTGTAAGGTTGTTTCGTTTCATGATGTTTTCAGAAACCTCTGCCATTCGTGACACGGCGTACTTGAAAACCACCTTGCCATCCTGGTAGACCGTATGTTCATTATTGTCTACCGTCTCATGACTGGCTGGGTGCTTGCTTCCGCCTGCCTTCATGTGCAAAGGCTTGTAGCCCACGCCGTCAGAATGCAACTCAGCATCGATGATTCCAACCTCTTCCTCTGTCGGTTCAATCAGTACAGCTCCCGCTGCATCACCGAAGAGTGGACAGGTGGTACGGTCGTTGTAGTTGGTAATACCCGACATCTTGTCGCCTGCCAACAGGATAATCTTCTTATACTTACCTGTTTTGATCAGACCGTTGCAAATCTCCAATCCATAAACAAAACCGGAGCAGGCAACCTCCATGTCAAAACAAAAAGCGTTTTTTATGTTGTTGTTTTCAGCTACGATTGATGCTGCTGAAGGAAAAAAGTGATCGGGTGTGGAAGTGGCAAAGATGACCGCATCAATCTCATCGGGTGCGGTGCCTGTTTTGGCTAGCAGATCTGCCACAGCTTTTGTGCCAAGAACCGAAATACCCATCTCTTCTCCTTTGAGGATACGTCTTTCTTTGATTCCAACACGCGTCATGATCCACTCATCGGTGGTATCGACCATTGTTGAAAGTTCCTCGTTGGTGAGTATGTAATCCGGCAGACTGGCCGCGATACCGGTGATTACTGCATTTAGTTGTCTCATCATCGTTCAAATAAAAGTTGACTGAATAAAAAACCCTGAAAACGATCAGATTGTTTCAGGGTTTTTTCATGTATCGCCAAGAGTTACTTATGCTGTCACCTCTTTTTCAATTGCCAGCTTACCTCTGTAGTAACCACATTCACCACATACGGTGTGGTAGATGTGCCATGCACCACAGTTGGGACATATAGCCATGGTAGGCAATTTTGCATGATCGTGTGCCCTTCTTTTACCTTGTCTTGCAGAAGACTGTCTTCTTTTAGGATGTGCCATTTTATTATTTACTTTTTACTATTTATATCAATCAATTGTCTTCAAAACTGAGCCCTTTCAAGGCATCCCATCGCGGATCGCCCGATTGTGGATCCTCTTCGCCTGCCAGCTCTTCGTCATCGGCGAGTTCATCATCCGCATCCTCTTCATCTGTGCTTACAGCCCTGTGCTTGCGCAGTTTTGATGAAACGGCTCGATTGCACTCACCCGCAGGATGAACATGCTTTATGGGGATACACAGAGCAATAAACTCATAGAGAAACCATGCGATGTTTATTTCTCCCTCCTCTTCGGGGATGACCACAATCTCATCGCTCTCTTCCGCATACTCCTTACCGAACTTCACAATCAGTCGGTTTCTTGTATCCACCTCCTGGTTCATGTCGTCGAGGCAACGTGTGCAAGGCACCTGCACCACTCCCTTCAGTTCGAAATCGAACTCAAAGGTTGATGAGGTCCGCTTCACGGTCACCTTCACCTTCACATTTCCTTTCCTTACTTCGTCGCCATCAATGTCTTCGAAGAATTTCCTGTCCAGATCATACGCAAAGGTATGGGTTCCGAAAGAAAGGTTTTTCAGGGAAATATTGTACAAACTAAACTTTGCCACGGTTTTTCCTCAAAATAAAGCGGTGCAAAGATAGTAATTATTTCTTTACACCGCCTGTTTTTGTCATATTAATTTATCAACTGACCACAGCCTCCCGTACAATACGCTGCATTTCATCATAGTGCTCTTCGAGGCTCTGCAACAGTTTAAACTGCGCTTTGGTGCGTACCAGATTGTGTTCGGGATAGGCAATCTTGTAATAAGTATCACCGTCCAGATAGTCGGAGAAGAAACGGACAGCCTGCATGTAGGTGAGCAGCTTCGCTCCGTAGGCCAGATGTTCAATTTCCACTTCTGTCAGGAAGGAGGCGGCTTTCTGCAGATAACCACGAGCATACCCTTCAAAAATGGCCAGGTTCAGTGACACGTTGTTCAAATTCTGGTCATCTTCTGCACCGTTGTTTGCACCGGTACGGATGAAATCACCAAAGTCAGATAGCACATACCCCGGCATCACTGTATCAAGGTCCACCACGCAGAGCACCTTGTCCTGTTGGTCGAAGAGGATGTTGTTTACCTTGGTATGGCAATGGTTGGTTCTCTTGGCAGGTCGGCCAGCATCTGCTGGAACTCACCAAATGCCTGTCCGGCGCGATAGGCCAGTTCCGGATTGATCTCATCATAACTTTTACTCTCTGCAATGAAGAGCATCATGCGCCAGTAGTCGCCGTTGTTGTCACGGTGAAAGAGCGCTCCTTCTTGCGTGGGAACAAGCGTCAGCACCCTGCGTTCGACATCAGGGAGGCCTTTCTCTTCCATTCTATCTGTTTTGGTTATTTTAATCAAGTGACTACTCGAGCTCCAGCGATCCAAAAAACTGAGGAGCATGAAAATCGGGATTGGGCAGTTCAATAGGGCTCCAGCTCTGGTAGTGCGGCTCTGCAGTTTCGTCTCCGCACTTGTAGAAGTTCGCCCGAATCGTCTGAGCTGAGAGAGACTCCTCCGATGCAAACCCCATTGCGGCCTTCGGAATTTCCAGGTAGAGCTGCCAATCGGACAGCTGCCGGTCACCCTCGTAGCGGTGCTGAATTGAACTATATCGAAAAACTGTTTTTACTTCCTCTGTAAGCCGCTGAAACGACTCCCTCGACTCACGGTGGGCAGCCAGCATAGCACCCAGGGCATTGCACTCAAAGTTGTGGTAGGTATCCTCACCCTCGCGTTGCATGAAGAATTCCACGCAGCTATCCTGCCAAACAGGATCAAAGTCGCGGGTGTGCATTACACGCAATTGTTCACCCTCCACGCGAAAACAGAGATAGAGCTTCATGCCATCATGTGCAACTGTCACTGTAGTGGGCAATGACATCGGATAGGCTTCCGGCCAGTTCAGCCGGTCGATCTGTGCCACTGCCCCTGAGCGGAGCAATTGATCAATTCTGGATGCGACAGGTTCAATCGAAGATAGATCGAACAGGGGAATATGCAATTTCCTCATTTCCTAAATAATTTTATCAAAGAAATGATTTTCGGGCCAAACCCGCAAATAATAAAGTCTTCAAGATTAGCAATTGATAATTCAATAAAAGGAATCACATGAAATTAAAAAGAGGCTTTTCCAATTCACAGATATTTGGAGGGTTTTTCACAGTGTCTCGGTGCCTCTAACCTTAGAGGCTGTCTCAATATACAAATGAGATGTTTTTTTTCATCCCTCTCACTAAGAATCGCCTTATATGGCTTTTTACAGCGTATCAATTCAGTCGTAACTGACTCTAATCTCATTCGAATCTATTAGAACCATATTAGAACGAGATTAGAACGAGATTAGAACGAGATTAGAACCTGTAACGAAGAAAATAGGCTGTTTCTTCTTGAAATAGGGCTACTCAAACTGTAACGTATAAACATAAAAATATAGGATGGGCTTCCCTAAAACAGGCAAAAAAAACAAGGCTGTACTTTTCAGTACAGCCTTGTCTTAAAATTAATCAGGATAAATTGCAGCTACGTTTTGTTCAATTTATACTAATTGCACTATTGCGTACAGGTTACTTTCAGAAACTACTGAGCAGCACTCTCGTGGCTGAAATAGATACCGTTTGCAAGTTGAATTGTTGATACTCCATTTTTATCTGTATAAGTGGTCTTGGTTGCAATCACGGTCAGCATATCTCCAACCTTGATATCCTTGTCTGCCAACAGGTTTTTCCGGAAATCACCGGTGGCACCATATCCCGGATAAACGCCATACACGTAAATTTCACTTTCACCGTCCTTCAAATAGACATTACCATAAACCTCATTTGCTATAGAGGTAATTTCACCGGTGACCATATAGTAGTCCTGGCTGGAGTCAGGTTTTGTCAGCACCTCGGCGATGGTAGCAACAGTTACCGGGATCACGCTTTCCAACACGGCTCCGCCTACCTGGGGTGCATCGTTATAAGCGGCACGTTTCCCAATAATTGTGATGATGTCACCCTCTTTAAGCCCTTTGCTTTCGAAATCTGCAATGCCATAGACATAGGTTTCGCCAGAGAAATCCCTCAGGTACAAGTTGCCATATTTGGTATTGGCAATATCGGTAATCACACCGGTCAGGCGATATTGTGTATTGCCCACTTCAGCGGCCAGAAATTCGGCAATCGATACCTCAACGATGGCACCTTTCTGTGTCAGCGTTGTTTCGGTGCTGTAGTTCTTGCCTTCAGAGGTGGTGCGGAATGTGAGGGTGGTTTCACGGTCGCCGCCTTCATTGGCAGTGGCATTGAACTTCACCACGGCATTCGTGCCGGCCGATTCGATGGAGGAGATGGACAACCATGACTTGGCATCTTCCGGAATCTCCACCGATACACCTTCACCCTTGCAGGTGAGGTATGCGGTGAATTCACCCCCTTCAACCGGCAACTGTGCGTTCTCCACAGAGTCAACCTTCACAAGCGACTTGTTGATGTTGATAACCGTTACATCCACCATTTGGGGTGATCCGCTGTAAGTAGATTTCGGCCCTTGTATTGTCACCTCATCACCCACTTCAAGACCCCAACTCAGGAAGTTTTTCGTGGCACCTTTCGAATCAAGCGTACCATAGATATAGATTGTACCGGTTTCATCGGTCAAATCCCAGTTACCATACAAAGTATTGGATATGGCAGTAACCACACCTGACACCAGGAACGTTTTACCGTCGGGACCTGATCGTACTTCTGAAACCGAAGCCTCTGATATTACAGCCAGTCCTTGAATCACATTGATGCGTTGTGTTTTGTCACCACTTTTAAGCAGCACCTCTGCAGTGCGGCCATCAAGGGCAGATGGGGCTTCAAAGGTAATTTGAGACTCGCCGGCACTGCCTGAAGTGGCAGATATTGTGAGCCACTCGACCTTGTTCTTATCGGTGGTTACCTTCTCAATTGTCCAG